>OIZT01000032.1_pt1 | contig 118495 bp, 91 predicted proteins | sample 1588611 | NCBI WGS metagenome assembly OIZT01 (sample SAMN03283278) | human gut metagenome | biome: human-associated habitat; material: feces | host: Homo sapiens | place: Peru | collected 2012
ATTGAGTTCTACAAAATGATTCATTAATTTTGCACTTGCCACTTGACTCTACAAATCCTGCCGTTCGAATTCGTTTATTGCGACTTTGGGAGAAAATGCGTAAATTTGCAGAGTTATGCGCATAGACATCATTACCGTACTTCCCGAGATGCTGGAGTCGCCCCTGGGCTGCTCCATAGTCCGCCGTGCCTGCGACAAGGGCTTGGCTGAGATTCATGTCCACAACCTTCGCGATTACACCACCAACCGTTACCGCAAAGTCGATGACTATCCCTTTGGCGGCGAGGCCGGTATGGTGATTCAGATAGAACCGGTGGACCGAGCCATCAGCGCCTTGCGTGCCGAGCGTGATTATGACGAAGTGATTTTCACCGCTCCCGACGGCGAGGTTTTCAATCAAAAAACCGCCAATGAGTTGTCTATGCTCAACAATATCATCATCCTATGCGGCCACTACAAAGGCATAGACTACCGCATACGCGAACACCTGATTACGCGCGAAATCTCGGTGGGCGACTACGTCCTCACCGGCGGCGAATTGCCTGCCGCCATCATTACCGATGCCATAGTACGCCTCATTCCCGGCGCCATGGGCGATGAGCAGAGCGCACTCTCCGATTCGTTCCAAGACAATCTCCTCGAAGGCCCGATATATACGCGTCCGGCCGAGTACAAGGGCTGGCGCGTCCCCGACGTACTTCTCAGCGGCCACGCCGCGCGTATCGACGAGTGGCGTCATCAGCAGGCCGTGGAACGTACGCGCCGCCTCCGCCCCGATTTGCTCAAGTGACGCCGTTCGCACACAGAATATCCGCAGAACATACACAACAAACTTATATACAATGGATAACAAACAAGACAAGCCCCTTGACCGCATCAGTTACGCACTGGGACTGAGCATGGGCAACAATTTCCGTGCCTCCGGCATACAAAAAATTGATGTCGAAGACTTTGCCGATGGTGTTGCCGCCGTATTCGAGGGCCGCAAACCCCGTATGACTTACGACGAGGCCAAGGCCGAGATACAGGCCTTCTTCACCGAAATGGAGAAGAAACAGCAGGAACAAGCTGCAGCAATGGCTACCGTCAACGCCGAAGCCGGCGCTAAATTCATGGACGAGAACGGCAAACGTGCCGAGGTGCGTACCACCGCCTCCGGCCTGCAATACGAAGTACTTACCGAAGGTACCGGCGCCATGCCCACTGCCGACGACCAAGTGGAAGTGCACTATACGGGCAAGCTTATAGACGGCACCGTGTTTGACTCGAGCGTCGACCGCGGCCAACCCGCCACCTTCGGCGTCACCCAAGTCATCCCCGGATGGGTCGAGGCTTTGCAGATGATGAAAGCCGGATCTAAGTGGCGTCTGTTCATACCCTCGCAACTTGCTTACGGCCCTCAGGGTGCCGGCGGCGTCATCGGTCCTAACCAAACGCTGATTTTTGACGTGGAACTGCTCCGCGTCTTGGGCAAGTAACTGCGGCAATATTCGCAGCATACGCATACCTCTCGGGGACTTCGGCTCCCACTTATGCACTCCGCATATCAGTTCCATCGTTGTTATGCCGGAGTCCCCGAAAGGCCTGCAGCCACCCCGTGAGGCACAGCACGAACGCTATTTACAACACACTTGATATACAATCCCATATAGGCGTAATGGCAACTATCGAAACATCCGGCACCGCCATCGCGGATGTCATCATCATCGAGCCCAAACCCATAGGCGATACGCGTGGCTATTTTGCCGAGACATATCGCGGCGACATCTTCGATGCCGCAGTAGGGCGGCATATTCGATTTGTGCAGGAAAACCAAAGCAAGTCACGCCGCGGGGTTGTCCGCGGACTGCATTTCCAGCGTGGAGCGGCCGCTCAGGGCAAACTGGTTCGCGTCGTCAGCGGCAGCGTCCTCGATGTGGCCGTGGACATACGACGCGGCAGTCCCACCTTCGGGCAATACGTGGCCGTGGAGCTTTCCGAAGACAATATGCGCCAATTGTGGGTGCCGCGCGGTTTTGCCCACGGTTTTGCAGTGCTGTCCGAACAGGCTGTGTTCCAGTACAAATGCGACCGCTATTACCACCCCGAAGCCGAGGCGGCCATAGCCTGGGACGACCCCGACATAGGCATTGATTGGCGCATAGATGCCGCCGAGGTGCTACTGAGCGATAAGGATAAGCATCATCCGCGCCTGAGCCAAATCCCCGAAGAAGTCTTATTCGATTACCATCAAGACCTTTACGCATTATGACCAAAACGATTATGGTTACGGGAGGCGCCGGATTTATCGGTAGCCACGTAGTGCGACTGCTGGTGAACAAGTATCCCGGCACGCGCATACTCAACGTAGACGCCCTCACCTATGCCGGCAATCCGGCCAACGTCGCCGACGTCGCCGACCGTCCCAATTATGCCTTCGAACACGCCGACATCTGCGACTTTGCACGAATGAGCGCCATCATGGAGCAATATGCCGTGGACGGTGTCATACATCTTGCCGCCGAGAGCCATGTCGACCGCTCTATTGCCGACCCCTTTGTGTTTGCACGTACCAACGTCATGGGCACTCTGTCGCTGCTCGAGGCTGCGCACCGTTATTGGTCGTCTTTGCCCGGAGGATTGTCCGGCCATCGTTTCTATCATATAAGTACCGATGAGGTTTACGGAGCCTTGGCGGTTACGCGACCGGACGGCCCGGCACCTTTCGGCAACGGCTTTTTCACCGAATCGACGCCGTACAATCCCCATTCGCCGTACTCGGCCTCCAAGGCGTCTTCCGATCACTTTGTCCGGGCCTATCACGACACCTACGGCATGGACACCATCGTCACCAATTGCTCCAATAATTACGGCTCGGATCAGTATCCCGAAAAACTTATTCCGCTCTTTGTCAAGAACATCGTCGAGCAGCGTCCGCTGCCCGTATACGGCAAGGGCCTCAATGTGCGCGACTGGCTGTACGTTGAGGATCATGCTCGTGCCATCGACTTGATATTCCATAGCGGCGCTCCCGGCGCCACCTATAATATCGGCGGCAACAACGAATGGCGCAACATTGACTTGGTGCACCTCATTGTCCGCCTTACCGACAGCCTTTTGGGCCGTCCCGAAGGCGCTTCCGAGTCGCTGATAACCTACGTCACCGACCGCTTGGGACACGACAGCCGCTATGCCATCGATGCCACACGCCTGCATGACGAATTGGGCTGGCAGCCGCAAATGCCTTTTGATGAGGGACTTCGCATCACCATACAGTCCTACCTCGACAAAATCAAATAACCGCACACGAGGGCGGAACACGGCGGCTCGAATGCCGACATTTCTCGTTCCCCGAGCGTACAGCCGACCGTATCATGCCGCCAATCATACACTTGCGTAATGCCGCGACTGCATACTCGTTTGTGCATCTCGGCGAAAAATAATACCTTTGCACACAGCATTACATAGACATTGTAAGATTACATATACATTGTAAGAAAGGTTTACACAGACATCGTAAGATACAAACATGGGAAATATCATAAATAATCCGGAAAATGTACGTCCGGAAACAGAAAATAATCACGCCACACAGCCGCAGCCCAAGGCCGAGCCATCGCAATCCGCTGAGCGCGAGCCAAAACCGAGCAACTTCAAAGAAGACTTCATACGGCGCTGCCGCGACAATAAGACCACGCGGTGGGTGCGCTTCGGCATCGTCTCGGTCATCTACATCCTTTGGACAATTTGGATGTCCAACGCATGGTTGCTGTTGGTGCTGCCGTTGCTTTTCGATATATATATCACCGGATATATACCTTTCACCTGGTGGAAGCGCTCCAAGAACAAGGTCGTACGCAACGTGATGTCGTGGGTGGACGCCATCGTCTATGCCCTCATCTTGGTGTACTTCATCTTCAATTTCATCGGCCAGAATTACCAAATTCCGTCCTCGTCGCTCGAGCGCACTCTGCTCACCGGCGACTACCTCTGGGTCAATAAAGTTGTCTACGGACCGCGAGTGCCCATGACTCCGGTACACTTCCCGCTGGTACACAGCAGCTTCCCGGCTTTTCTTGGCGGCGGAAAGAGCTATATGGACTCGCCCTCGCTGTCATATCACCGCTTGCCCGGCCTGCGCAATGTCGAGCAGGGCGACATCGTAGTGTTCAATTACCCCGCCGGCGACACCGTCACCACGCTCACCGAGGAAAGCGGCGAAAGCTACTACTCGCTGATCGAGCGCTTCGGCCGCGACGAAGTCTACAACAATCCCGAAAAATACGGCAAGGTGATATATCGCCCCGTTGACCGCCGTACCAATTACGTCAAGCGTTGTGTCGGCCTTCCCGGCCAGCATCTGCGCATCGTTGACGATGTGATATATACCGACGGGAAGGCTATGGCGACGCCCGAAAACGCCCAGTTCCGCTACCTTGTGGCCGCCGCCTCGCCCATCACGCAGGACGAAGCCGATGAGATGGACATCAGCTATGCAGACATCCAGAACGTGGGACGCGACACCGAAATGTATTTCCCTCTGCTGTCGATGGTGCCCGGCGCCACCGATACCGATGTACTTCAGATTGTGCCGCTGACCAAGGCCGCTCGTAAGGCGCTGGCCGAAAGAACCGGCGTCCATGGAATGATCAAATTCAATGAATTGGGTCTGGATATGGATATGAACCTCTTCCCCGCCGGCATTTCGCGTGGCTGGACCCTCACCAATTACGGCGGCAGCCAAGGCGTACTTATACCCAAGAAGGGTATGACCATAAAGTTGACGCCCGATGTATGGCCGATATACGAGCGCGTCATTCGCAATTACGAGGGACATCTCAATAGCTATGTGCGTGACGGTAAGGTATATGTGGACGGTCGTCCGGCCACGACATACACCTTTGCCATGGACTATTACTTTATGATGGGCGACAACCGCGACTTATCGCTTGACAGCCGATTCTGGGGCTTTGTGCCCGAAGATCATATCGTTGGCACCCCGATGTTTGTCATCGTGTCCATCGACCCCGAACGCAGCATTTTCCGCGGAGGCATCCGCTGGAACCGTCTGTTCAAGGACGCCAACCCCGACAAGTAATAGTCGGGCAGCCTTATCGGACGTATAGAGAAGAAGATTTCTAATAGGACAATTATATAACGGCTATACCGCCATGGATGTGAAGACATTACGTCACAATCGCCGCGGCCGGGTGGCGTTGTTGCCTCCGGTGTTTCTTCCGCCGGCATCATACTATGCGCTGATGAGTTTGTACGAAGCCGCCGTCATAGACGTCGACATGTCGTACGACAAACGTATGAAAAGTGTACACCGCACCACCATCTGCGATACGCACGGCCCGTTGCTGCTGACCGTTCCGGTCAAGCGCCCGCACAACGTTCCGGACGTGCGTTGGAGCAATATCGGCGTCAGTGCGCACGGCAAGTGGTGGGATGTACACCGCGTAGCTCTCGAAAGCGCCTACGGACGTACCCCGTATTTCGAGCATCTTTATCCGCGCTTCGCACAGTTTTTTGCGGCGCGTCATCCCGAGGAAACCACTATCGAACCCATCACGGACCTTGATACCGGAATAGGTACCGTAGTACGCGGCATCCTGGGCATAGACACGGCTGTGAGTGTGCCTTTTGCCGCCGGATCGCCGCTCAATCCTCCGGACGATATTGTCGATGATTGGCGCGCCTTCGATTTCTCCGATACGGAGATAGATGTCGGCCCGTATCCTCAGATACGACAAGGGCAATTCGGGTACATTCCGTCGCTCAGCGTCATCGACCTTATTTTCAATTGCGGACCCGAAGCCGGCGCTGCTGTCATTGCCTCGGGCGCACGTCATTTTATCGAAACTTACGGACTATGAATAAGACTATTACCATAAAGTCGACGGACGACCTGGACCGCGCCGCCCGCGAATTTGTCTCCCTGATGGGCGACAATACAGTTTTTGCCTTCTACGGCGCTATGGGTGCCGGCAAGACCACTTTTATCACGGCATTGTGCCGCGCTCTCGGCGTGAGCGATGATGCCATGGGATCGCCCTCGTTCGCTATTGTCAACGAATATCGCAGCGACATTACCGCCGAGCTGATATATCACTTTGACATGTACCGCCTCAAAAATCTCGACGAGGCATTTGATATAGGCATTGAGGATTACCTGTTCTGCGGAGCCGTATGTCTTATCGAATGGCCCGAACGCATCGAAGACATTCTGCCGGACGACACGGTGACGGTACGCATAGCTGTCAATGACGATGACAGCCGCACACTCACTATCGAAAGCCGCGACTGAACGTAGGGGGCGACTATCAGTTCGAGTACTCCGAACTCTCATAATACAGCAAAAGTTCTTTTCGATGAAAGATATACCCGAAATGCTGTGGCTCGAAACCATCGACTCGACCAGTGCCCAATTGCACCGGCTGGAATCGGAACGCGAGCTGCCGCACGGATATGCCGTAGCTGCATACGAACAGACCGCCGGCCGCGGTCAGCGCGGAAACCATTGGCACGTTCAGCCCGGCGCCAATGCCACGGTGTCGGTGTATCTGCGACCTACGGCCATCAGCGCCGCTTTGCAGTTTGATTTGTCGCGTATGGTGGCTCTTGCTGTCTGCGACGTCCTTGACGGCTATCTGCCCGAGGATATGCGCAAGCGCCTGCGCCTTAAATGGCCCAATGACATATATTTCGACAATGATAAATTGGGCGGGATACTCATAGAAAACAGCCTGTACGGCAGCCGCTTGGGTACTTCGGTCGTCGGCATCGGCGTCAATGTGCGTCAGCGCCGATGGGAGGGTGGGGCGCCCAACGCCACGTCCTTGGCTCTTATCCGTGATTGCGAAGATTGCGACCTCCCCGAGCCGCGCGAAGTGTGCCGCGCTATTGCCGCCGCGTGTGCCGCCGCTTCGGGCGGTGACTATGATGCCGAGGGCCTGCGCACACGTTATATGGCGCGTCTATGGCGTGGCGACGGAAAGATTTATCGTTGGCTGCCGGGCCCGCTGCCTTCCGCATATTGCGAGCAGCCGTCCGGCGCACTGCCTTTCGAAGCAGCCATTGACGGAGTGGCCGACGACGGACATCTGTTGCTGCGCACGGCAGACGGAACTCGCCTGTCTTTTGCCTTCAAGGAAGTTACGCCGCTGTTGTGAGTAATGGGAATAATGAGAATATGGGAATAATGAGAGGGGGAGTCCTATAACAGCTATAATAGCTATAGTGGCTATAAATGGCTATAAATGGCTATAAATAGCTATAATGGGAGAGATGGAGAGCGATTGCTGCCGCTTACATACTGCGTATGACGTCCAGCGAATGTAGCGAATCCATAGAGGCGATGTGCTCGCCGTAGTATTCGAGTATGACATCGAGGATGCGGTTTCGCTGTATGCGATTGAGCCGTACACGGCCGAGGTTGGCGGCATTTATGCGTCCCAAAATGTACACCATGCGCGCTTCGGCAGCCTCCACGTAATGGCTGTGTCCTGGTGCGCTGTCGCGGAATACGGCGCCATATAAGTCGAATATACGTCCGCGGCGCCATTCGGACAGGTCGGGGCCGACGCCCATAGTTGCGGCCACGCTGTACAGAAACCATAAGTGGAAATTGGCTGTCACCGTAGCATCACCGCGCTCCAGTACCGGGAGGGCGCGTTCCAGCAATTGCCACAGAGTTTTGTCCGGTCCGGCGTCTCGCAGGGCGATGTACAACACCTCGGCAAGAAACATTGCCACTGTAGCCTTAACCGGATTTGTGGCCACGGCAATCATTTGCTGCCCTACGGGGGCGATGTCACGCATACGCACCGGAGCGTCCGATCCTGCCTGCTGTTGCCGGATTACGCCGGTAAACAGAGATAGCGGCATCGTGGCGGCGCGACGCTGCCGAGCGGCGGCCGAGGCCCCCGTGCCCATAAGTATGGCAATGCGACCGACCTCCGCACTCCAGGCGGTCAGTATCGAGGTGCTGTCGCTGTGGCGTACGGTGCGCAGTGCTATGGCGTGAATGGTCTGGTCCATCGAACTTTTTGGCGGATATAGCATCCCGAAAACGGTTTCGGAACGCTATCGGGACGTGAAATTACTAAAAAATACTTAAAAAACACCTGTTCATGCTAAATTTTTTTGCTTAGTACATTTGAAAGCACTAACTTTGCAGTCGCAATTGCGCAAAACGCAATATCCGGCCCATTCGTCTATCGGTTAGGACGCAAGATTTTCATTCTTGAAAGAGCAGTTCGATTCTGCTATGGGCTACCAAAATCAAAGCAAAAACATCCGACAAAACTAAGATTAGAACAATGGCAAACCATAAATCGTCGAAAAAGAGAATACGCCAGACTCTGAGCCGTCGCGCCCACAACCGCTACTATGCAAAGACCGCGCGCAACGCCGTGCGCGACCTGCGCAAGATGAAAGACAAGGCAGCTGCCGAAGCACGCCTGAACGAGGTTGTTGCAATGCTTGACCGCCTTGCTGCAAAGCGTCGTATCTCTAAGAATAAGGCTTCCAATCTCAAGAGCAAGCTCAGCCGCTACGTCAACGGTCTGGCAGCTTAAGAATAGGACTGCGTGACTGTCGCCTCCGGGAGGCGGTCATATACATACAGCGGCCCATTCGTCTATCGGTTAGGACGCAAGATTTTCATTCTTGAAAGAGCAGTTCGATTCTGCTATGGGCTACCTTGGCATACGGGATGTCTTCATTGACATCCCGTGTGCCTTTGTTGTTTTACGGCTGTGATAATGCCTACTATGGCCATAATAGCCGCTATAGCTATTATAGTTGTTATAGGACTCCCCCTCTCATTGTTCCCATTATTCCTGTTATTCCCGAAAATCCCGGTTTTCACAAAAATTTGCCTGAAAATATTTGTGTGTGCGGATGCCGTGTGTTGCCGAAAAAATGCGTAATTTTACACTCCCAAATTTCGGCTCAAAAGCCGGGAGGGTAGTTTATGCATCGAGACAAGACAAACGACCAATCAGACAACAATATAGGCGAGCCGGCATACCATATTCCGGCATTGCTGCGACAGAGTGTGGACGCCCTTGACGTGCACCCCGACGGGGTATATGTCGATGTGACGCTCGGTGGCGCCGGACACACGCGCGAAATTCTGCGCCGCCTCGGGCCCGGGGGACGTCTCTACTCCTTCGACCGCGACATCGATGCCATGGCCACCGCACCCATGGACGATAGCCGTTTTACGATGATTTTGGGCAACTTCCGCTATCTTCTGTGTCATCTCCAATATCAGGGCTTGGCCATAGACGCGCCCGAGGGTAGTGTCGACGGCATTCTTGCCGATCTCGGCGTCAGCTTCCACCATTTTGATGATGCGGAACGCGGTTTCACCTTCCGCGATGACGATGCGCCCCTGGATATGCGCATGACCCGAACGGCGCCCGTCACGGCTGCGGACATCCTCAACAGCTACGAACAGGGCGAACTTGCCGATATTTTACGTCTCTACGGCGAAGTCAATCGTCCCGGAGCCGTGGCTTCGGCCATCATACGCGCCCGACAGGCTGCACCATTGCGCACCAGCGGCGACTTGATGCGTGCCGTCACTCCACTGCTCAATCCGGCACGTGCTCGCAAGGAATTGGCTCAGGTATATCAGGCGTTGCGTATCGTTGTCAACGACGAAATGTCGGCCCTGCGCCATCTGCTCAAGGACTCGTTGCGGGTATTGCGCCCCGGCGGACGACTGGCCGTTATCACCTACCACAGCCTCGAAGACCGACTGGTCAAGAACTTTATGCGCGCCGGCAATTTTGAAGGCAAGATAGACAAAGACATTTACGGTAACATCCAAGCACCTTTGCGACCGATAACATCCAAGGCCATAGCTCCCGATGCCGAGGAAGTGGCCCGCAATCCGCGCAGCCGCAGTGCTCATCTGCGTGCCGCATCGTTCACCCCCATGAATTCCAAGAAGATATGAGTGCGCGTACCAAGAAATCCACAGCCGAAAAGCCTAAAGTGGGTCTGGCGCACCGCTTTTTCTGGGGGTCGGTGATATCCAGCGAATTCCTCAATCGCAATAAGGTGAAAATTTTTGTCGGCCTATTCCTGATACTGATGTTCATCGCCACCAAGTATCAGTGCCAGGTGGGTATGGAAGATATACGCAAGCTGTCCAATAAGCTCGAGGTCGCCAAGACCGAAAGTATTCGCCAGCACATGATATACATGAGCCGGACGCGCGAAAGCGCCATGACCTCCAAGGCCGACAGCGTTCGCCCCGGGTTGGGCATCCGCGAACGTCCGCCATACACGTTGCCGGCCTCCGACCTCCAAAATCGGTGACAATATATTACAAAGACTTAATAAACAATAAAATAAGAACATATCCAATTCCACGAACCGGACCATTACCGCATCAAGCATAGACATATAGCTAAAAACATAAACCTCAAACCTCAAAAAACTTCAATCAAATGGCTAAGAAGATAACGCCGGAAGAAGGCAAATTTTCTCGTCGCGCCAGGATTATGGCGCGATACGGATTGGTGGCATCCATTATAATGGGCTTTGCCATTGTGTCCGGATGGTCGTTGGTGCGTACCACAATCATTGATGCCGACAAGTGGAATGATAAGGCCAATAGAGACTTACAACGCATAGACACTATACAGCCGATACGTGGCGATATTTTGGCGTGCGACGGTAGTATTCTGGCTACCAATGTCATCACCTACGATGCGGCCATAGACTTCAAAGCCTCGCGATTTATGGTCAAGCGTATGCGTCAGGATATGACCGCCTTGTGCGACTCCTTGGCTATGTTCTATCCGCAATATTCCTCACAGCAGTGGCGTGACAAGTTCGAAGGTCAATTGGATCGCGAGAGCAATAAACGCAGTTCGTACTTCGTGTTCCTGCGCAACCTCACCTACGAACAGAGTGAGCAGTTGCGCAAATTCCCCTTCTTCCGTCATAGCACCAATCCGAGCTACAACGGGCTGGTAATCACAAGTAAAAGCAAGCGCGAATATCCCTACGGCGATATGGCCAAGCGCAGTATAGGACGAGTCAACCAGCGTCCCGACGGTCAAATACACGGATATTCGGGCCTCGAGTACGCCCTTGACAGTCTACTGTACGGCACCCCCGGCGTGTGCAAAAAAGTGCCTTTAACGCACAAAATTACCAATTGGGTGGATGTCAATGCCGTCAGTGGCCGCACGCTCATCACCACCATAGACATTACCCTGCAAGACATCGTGGAGACGGCTCTGAGCGATATGATAGAAAAGACCCGAGCAAGTTGGGGTACGGTGATACTTATGGAGACCGCCACCGGCGACATCAAGGCCATCTCCAACCTGGACCGCGACAGCGTCTCCGGCCGTATTATAGAATCCATGAATCGCGCTATGCGCGGCATCGAACCCGGGTCGGTGCTCAAGACCATTTCCATGATCGTGGCGCTTGAAGACGGATATGTAGGCAATCTTGATGCTCCGTATCCCACAAGCCGCTGGCGTTTCGGTAATTACGAATTCCACGGGCATCCCAACGAGTGTAGCGCCCGTGACGTGCTGCGATACAGCTCCAATATCGGTATTGCCAAACTTGTGGCACCGCATTTTGCAGACAACCCCAACGGATACCGCGAACGCTTGCGCCGTATGGGCTTCTTTGAGCCTCTCGGCACCGGCATCGCCGGCGAGACCCCGCCGAGTTATCCCAACTTAGACCCCAAGGCCGGTGGTCTGGTCACGTTGGTACAGCAGACTTTCGGTTACGGAGCCATTGTCCCGCCGATATATATATGCGCCATGTACAATGCCATAGCCAACGACGGTCGCTTTGTGCGTCCGCGCATCATCCGCGGATATCGCACGGTGGCGGGCGACAGCATCCTTGCCCCCACCTACGTGCGCGACAGCATTTGCAGCCGCCACAACGCACATATCCTTCTGGATATGCTGCGACGCGTCGTCTCGGAGAAGCGAGGCACCGCATACGCCTTCCTGCATGACAGCGAAGTGCCCATTGCCGGCAAGACCGGTACCGCCTTCGTGGCCAAAGAAAAGCGCCCGGGTCAGACCGATTTCAAACCCGGATATAAAGACCGTAGGTGGCGCAACTTCTCGTTCTGCGGCATCTTCCCGGCAGACAAGCCGCGCTACACCTGTATGGTCGTAATCGGCGAACCTGCCGCCTCTGTATCTGCCGCCTCCTCCAGCGGAATGATTGTGCGCGATATTGCCGCCAAGATGAATGCTCGCGGACTGCTGGGCGATACGCCCGATTACCGAGCCGACGACCCCGTCAAGGACAAGACCGTCACCCCAACTGTATATTCTGTGGGTCAGAAAAGTATGCCGATGCTTCATCAGACCCTCGGAACGAACAAGGTGAAGACCTATAAATCAGCCAAGCAAGCGTCGCGAGGTGCCATCCCCGATGTGCGCGGTATGGGCATACGCCAGGCCGTGCATGCCGTCGAAGCCGCCGGATACCGAGCCGTTGTACGCGGCAACGGCCTTGTGGTGGCGCAGTCTCCCGCCGCGGGAACGCACTCACGCGCCGGAGCAACGGTCTCGCTGACTATGCAGTGACGTGAAACGACATATTAAGACGAGAAACAAAATATTAAATAGAATATAAAACGCCATACAAAATATTGCAGATGAAGAAACTTGGGAGACTACTCACAGCCATCATCACCGAAGAAATATTAGAGGCCGACGGCGCGTCACGCGACATCGTCATCGAAGGCCTCACGGCCGACTCGCGCACGGTGGTGCCGGGCGGAATGTTTGTGGCCGTGCGCGGTACCGCCGTCGACGGTCACGACTATATACCCAAAGCCTTGGCCGCCGGTGCCGTAGCCATCGTGTGCGAAACCATCCCGACCGACCATCCCGGCGATGTGGCGTGGATACGCGTGGCCGATTCCTCGGTAGCCCTCGGGCTGCTGGCTTCGGCATGGTTTGACGACCCCTCGCGACACCTTACGCTGGTAGGCGTCACCGGCACCAACGGCAAGACGACAATAGCCACGCTGTTGTGGGAGGCTGCCCATGCGCTCGGCCATCACGCCGGGCTGCTGTCCACGGTGTGCAACTACGTGGACAATGAGCGCATACCGTCGACGCACACCACGCCCGACCCCATGGAAACCAACGGGCTGCTGCGACGTATGGTAGATGCCGGCTGCACCTTCGCCGCCATGGAAGTGTCAAGCCACGGTATGGCGCAAAACCGTACCGCCGGACTGCATTTTGCCGGAGGTATCTTCACCAATATCACTCGTGACCACCTGGACTATCACAAAACCTTCCAGGATTATCTGCACGCCAAGAAGCGCTTCTTTGACCTGCTGCCCAAGACGGCATGGGCGCTCACCAATATAGACGATCCCAACGGCAGTGTGATGACTCAAAACACTATGGCTGCTGTGAAAACTTACTCGCTGACGCGCACGGCGGCCGATTTCACCGCTCGCATCATCGAGAGCCATCTTGGCAGTACCGAAATGGCCATCGCTCCCGGTGTGACGGCGGACATCACCACGCGCTTTACGGGACGTTTCAATGCCTATAACCTGCTGGCGGTATACGCCGCGTTGACCCTGCTGGGGACACCTTACGGCGAGGCGGCACGTGTCATCTCCGCGCTGGTGCCCGTGGCCGGACGTTTCGAAACCTTCCACGACGCCTCCGGCCAGGTGACCGTCATCGTCGATTACGCGCATACCCCCGATGCCATCACCAATGTCCTCGAGGCCGTGCGTGCCGTCGAGCCGCGTGCACATGTCACCACCGTCTTCGGGGCCGGCGGCAATCGCGACCACGGCAAGCGACCCCTTATGGGCGCTGCGGCCGCAGCCGCTTCCGACAGTATTGTCATCACCTCGGACAATCCGCGTGACGAAGACCCCAAGACCATAGCCGACGCTATCGCCGCCGGCGTTCCGGTCGATTCGCCCTGCGAAGTCACCACCATACTGGATCGTGCCGAGGCCATAAACAAGGCCGTAGCGGACGCCATGCCCGGCGATGTAATTGTGGTGGCCGGCAAGGGACACGAAGACTATCAGGTACTTGCCGGCGGTCGCCGCATACACCTGGACGACCGCGAAATTGTGCGTGCCGCCCTCGCCGCCAAGAAATAACGATGTCTCGGACGCTTCCGAAGGCCGCTTGTGTGCTTTCGGGAACGTCAATGAGCGTTGCTTCTCGCAACACCACGTCTCTCCCTCCCCGACGGCGGACACTGCTCCGGCTTATGTCGCGGATTTCAAAGATTATTCACCTTCTAATATAAAGACTATCGGTGTTTTACTACCTTTTCAACTATCTTGAACAATACAATGTCCCGGGCGCACGCCTATTCGACTATGTGACATTTCGCACGGGTGTGGCCTTTGTGCTGGCAATGCTCATTGCCATCATTATCGGTCGTCGCATCATTGACCGTCTGCAAAAAATGCAGGTCGGCGAAATAATCCGTAACCTGGGCCTCGAAGGGCAGATGAAAAAAACCGGCACCCCGACTATGGGCGGTGTCATTATCATCATTTCAATCGTCATACCATGCCTGTTGGTGAGCAAAATCACCAATATATACATGTTGCTGATGATAGGTGCCACGTTGTGGCTGGGCACTATCGGCTTCTTGGACGACTACAAGAAACTGCGCAAACACAACAAGGAAGGTATGAAAGGCAAGTACAAAATCGTGGGACAGATAGTCATCGGACTTATCGTGACCGCGGTGATGTATACCAATCCCTCGATGACAGCCGTGCTCGAGCATTCCCCGGCCGAAACGGTGTCCGCTATAGCTACGGACGACAGCCGCCGCGATGTTCAGGAGCAGGAGTTGCGCCAGAGCTTGCAGTCGGTTACGGCTCAAGCCGAGCATAAGGCCCCGGTGACCACGATACCTTTTGTCAAAGACCATAACTTCGATTACGCATGGGCCACGTCGTGGATGGGCGGTGGTGCACAAGCCGGTGGCTGGGTGCTCTTTGTGCTGGTTACAATCTTTTTTGTGGCAGCCACCAGCAACGGCGCCAACCTTACGGACGGCCTTGACGGCCTGGCGACCGGGACGTCGGCCATTATAGGCGTTGCTCTCGCCATTATGGCGTATCTCGGTGCCAGTATCGTCTATGCCCCGTATCTGGATATTATGTATATTCCGGCCAGTGAGGAACTTGTGGTGTATATGGGCGCGTTTATCGGCGCTCTCGTGGGCTTCCTGTGGTACAACGCCTACCCGGCGCAGGTATTCATGGGCGATACGGGCAGCCTCACCATCGGCGGTATTATCGCCATATTCGCTATCCTGATACACAAAGAGTTGCTGCTGCCGCTACTGTGCGCAATATTCTATGTCGAAGACCTTTCGGTAATCCTGCAAGTGGCATATTTCAAGGTTTCGCACGGTCGCCGTATCTTCAAGATGACACCCTTGCACCACCACTTCCAGAAGCCCGGAAACAGCGGCATAGATGCCCTCATACAACGTCCGCTGACGGCCATCCCCGAGAGCAAAATTGTGGCTCGATTTTGGATTATAGGCATCATTTTGGCAGTGTGCACCTTCGTGACGCTCAAGATACGATAGGAGCGTCGGAAAAAACGATAAAACGCTATATATCATAATATAAGTATAATCATGGCAGAAACCATATATCATGGCAAGGCTATACGCCGTGTCAGCATCCTCGGCGCCGGTGAAAGCGGCGTCGGAACCGCAATTCTTTGCAAAAAGTTCGGTATCGAGGCTTTTCTGAGCGATCACGGCACCATAGCCGCCAAACATGTGGCCGAATTGGAGGCCGCAGGCACTCCCTACGAGCAGGGACAGCACAGCGTCGAGCGTATACTCGCGGCGGACATCATCGTCAAAAGTCCCGGCATACCCAACGATGCGCCTATAATAAAAGATGCTGCAGCCAAGGGAATTCCGGTGGTCAGCGAAATCGAATTTGCATACCTCTTTCTGCCCGCCGGCACGCGCCTTGTGGCCATAACCGGCAGCAACGGCAAGACCACCACAACGATGCTGACTACGCATCTGCTGCGTTGCTGCGGACACGATGCCGCCGCCTGCGGCAATATAGGCGTAAGTTTGGCTCGCCTCGTAGCCGACGAACCGCACGCGGTGTATGTCATCGAGCTGTCCTCTTTCCAGTTGGACAATATGTACACCTTCCATCCCGATGTGGCAATGCTGCTCAATATTACGCCCGACCACCTCGACCGCTATGACCATAAGATGGAGAATTATATTGCAGCCAAACTGCGTGTATTCCAAAATCTTGAGCCTGCAGATTTGGCAGTCTATTGGGCGGACGACCCCGTAGTGGCTCCGCGCATCGGCGACTTGGGCATACGCGCCCGTCTATGCACCTTCGCCGACGGACACGACGCCACCGTCGAGGCTCGCGACGGGATGATACACGATGGTATCGGCGGTATGGATATTCCCGTGGCGGGCATCGCTACACGCGGCACACACAATCTGCTCAACTCCATGGCGGCCATAGCCGCGTGCGCCAAATTAGGCGCTCAGGCCGAGGCTGTCGCCGAGGGCTTACGCACTTTTGCGCCCGTCGAGCACCGTCTGGAAGACGTTGCCACCATCGATGGCGTGCATTACATCAACGACTCCAAGGCCACCAACGTCAATTCGACATATTATGCGCTGATAGCCATGACCACGCCCACGGTGCTCATACTCGGCGGCAAGGACAAAGGCAATGATTACAGCGAGATCCTGCCCTTGGTCAAAGAAAAAGTCCATGACATCGTGGCCATGGGACTGCACAACGAGAAAATAGTGGACTACTTTACCGCCAACGGTATACCCGTGGCCGATACGCACAGCCTCGATGACGCTCTTGCCGCCTGCCGTGCCGTTGCGCGTCCCGGCGATACGGTGTTGTTGTCGCCGTGCTGCGCCAGCTTCGATTTGTTCACCTCCTATGAGGACCGCGGTCGCCGCTTCAAGACTGCCGTGCGCGCCCTCGCCCCCACACGCTAAAAAAAGAGCACGTACGCGTATGGCTTCCAGAAAGTTTTATGTAGTATTTGAAGGCCGCGCGCCGGGTCTTTACGACTCCTGGGAAGAATGTCAAGAGCAAATAGACGGGTTTCCCGGCGCCCGCTATCGTGCTTTTCAGGACCAAGATGAGGCCACCGAGGCATTTCGCCGATATGACAGCGGCGAGGATATGGCCATATACAAAGCTATGCGCCGCCGCAACTCAGCCGTGGTCAATTACGAGGCCTTTCCCGAAATTCGGCTCGATGCGATAGCTGTGGACGCCTCGTGCCCCGGCAATCCCGGGCCGGTGGAATACCGTGGCGTGCGTGTGGGTACAGGCGAGCAACTGTTTCGCATCGGCCCGCTGCAAGGTGGAACCAATAATATCGGCGAGTATTTGGCACTGGTACACGTGGCGGCGCTGCTCAAGAAAAACGGCGACACCACCACGCCGATTTACAGCGACTCGCGCACGGCTATAGGCTGGTTTATGCGCGGGGCCTCCAATACCAAAATCGCACCCACGGCCACCAATGGGCCGCTGCTCCAAATTCTGGCCCGTGCCGATGCGTGGCGACGCGTCAATCGCATTATCCCCAACCCGATATTCAAGTGGGATACAGACCGTTGGGGCGAAATCCCGGCCGATTTCGGACGCAAATAACCAGGAGTCGGACATCGGTTCCGGACTTAACTTAATCATTGATACGGGCAATACACTTAGAATAATGTCTCCTAAAGTCAAAGGATACATCTGCGGCGTTGCTGCCGCGATATGCTATGGTACCAACCCCCTGGGCGCACTGCCGCTCAAAAGTATGGGCGTGGACGTCGGCACCACCATCTTCTGGCGCTTTGCACTGGCGGCACTGCTTTTGCTGCCTGTGCTGTTGTGGCGCGGAGTGTCGCTGCGGGTTACGCGCCGCCAACTGGCAGTGGTTGCACCGCTGGGCGTGATGTTCGGCCTGTCATCGCTGACACTCTATGAATCTTTCCATTATATGGATGCCGGCATAGCCTGTACCATACTCTTTGTATACCCGATAATGGTGGCCGTAATTATGGGCGGCCTGTTCCACGAGCATATAGGTACTCCGACGATACTGTCCATCTGCTTGGCTCTCTGCGGTATATTTTTGCTCAATGACCCCTTTGGCAGCGGGGCGTCGCTTTCGGGTACGGGCGTGACGCTGGTGTTGGTGTCCTCGCTGACTTATGCCGTGTACATGGTGGCCGTCAACCGCGCACACCTCAAAATGGGAGCCTTGCAACTGACATTCTATGTTTTGTGCATTTGTGCGCTTACGGCGGCAGCCGGCGCCTTTGCCGGCGGACATCTGCCGCGTATCGACCTTACGCTCGAAATGTGGGGCTGGGAATTGATGCTTGCCGTGGCTCCCACCTTCCTCAGTATCCTGCTCATCAATGTAGCCCTTGTGCTCATCGGTTCCACGCCCACGGCCATCCTCGGGGCGCTTGAACCGCTGACCGCTGTGGTCATCGGCATCGCCATATTCGGCGAAGCGCTCACCGTCAGCCTCGTCCTGGGTATCATCCTGGTGCTCTCGGCCGTTATCCTCGTCATCCTCGCCAAAAGCCGCTCTCGCCGCTCCTGACGCAGACCGGACGAGATGCTCCGAATTGTCCGTGCCGAATGAAAAACACCGGTGTATTTTGTTCGCCCGATAGGGTCGAATAATCGGATGATGCTGTAAATAAATGATATACAAGCGACCTGCAAGGTCGCTTGTGTGTTTTACTATAATGTGCGGAAGTGTCGCACAAGACACGAAGAGCGCGGTCGTGTATTGCACTCGCAACGGTTGCATGATTTGTTGGTTAAAAGCCAATGAGACTCGAAAGTCCCTTGAAAAAATGTAATTTTCACGAAAAAGTCCCTTGAAAAAATGTCAAATTCGGCGAAAAGTCCCTTGAAAAAGTGTAACTTTGCATCGAAAAGTCCCTTGAAAAAGTGTCGCAAGCCCTAAGCTGTAGAAATAAATATCTAATAAACAGGCGAATGGAACTTGCGTGAAAATCTTGCCGATGGAACGGTTGGACTTTTCGCTGAAATAATTTAAAATATAAGTGTATGCTTACTCGAAAAATCGAAAAATTACTTTTGGATTGGAAAAACAAAGCCGGGCACAATCCATTGATTGTCAAGGGGTGTAGGCAGTGTGGCAAGACATTTTCCGTGCTACGGTTTGCCCGGAGCAATTACAAGCATGTCGTTTATCTCAACTTTTTTGAGAATCCGGATTACGTTTCTGTCTTTGAGGGATCTTTGGCTGTTGATGACATCGTAATGTATCTTAGCGCGATTCTCGGGCCTTCGGCAGTGTTTGTCCCGGGAAAGACTTGCATCGTTTTGGACGAGATACAAGAATGTGCGCGTGCTCGCTCGGCTCTCAAATTCTTCAAGATTGACGGACGTTATGATGTGATATGCACCGGGTCGTTGCTTGGCATTTCGGGGTATAAAGATCAGTCCGCATCTATTCCGGTAGGGTATGAGACGACGCTGGAGATGCACCCGCTTGACTTCGAGGAATTTTTGTGGGCAAATGGTATATCGACAGACGTCATCGAGCGTGTACGTCACAGAATCGTTGCCTGTCAGCCTGTCGAGGATGTACTGCACCGACGCCTTCGTGATTTGTTGCTGCGCTATGTTATTGTGGGCGGTATGCCGGCGGTGGTCAATGAGTTTGTCGAAACTCATTCGATACCGAATGTCGTCGGGATGCAACAAGATATCATCAACGGTTATCGAGATGACATGGTGAAATATGCTCCTAATGCGGACAAGTCCAAAATACGGGAGTGTTTTGACTCGATTCCGGGACAATTAGGGCGAGAAAACAAGAAGTTTCAATACTCGTACATCAAGAAAGGATCGCGAGCATCCAATTATGCCGGGAGCCTGCAATGGATTGAGGATGCCGGCATTATATGCCGCAGCTATAGCGTCTCCATCACCGAACTACCGCTCGAGGGAAATGCCGAATTGGGTATATTTAAGGTCTATATGGCGGATATAGGGCTTTTTGTCGGAATGCTGGAGCCGGGCACTCAGGCCGCTATACTTAACGGCAAAATGTACGGATACAAGGGCGCGATATACGAGAATCTCGTTGCCGATTTTCTCTCGAAAGCCGGACGTAAGTTGTACTACTTTCACAAAGACTCGGGGCTCGAGGTAGACTTTGTTGTTTCCATCGGCGGCGAATGTGTGCTGTTGGAATGCAAATCGACAACCGGTAATGCCAAGAGTGCTAAGACGTTATTAAAGCATCCGGAAAAATACCACGTGAAGCATGTAATCAAGCTGGGAGACTACAATGTCGGTTATGTCGACGGGATGCTGACGCTGCCGCTGTATGCCGGGATGTTTGTGTCGCAAGATACGATAGCCGAAACGTTGTCCAAAATCGAGTAGATCCTTGTCGCGCCGCGAGCAGTTATAACGCGTATGCCGTTCAGGTGTCGGCTCGGACCTTGGATATGGTATCGGATGTGTGTCGAAGCATGGGAAAACACATTTTTAACGGGGATTAGTGTGCTTGTGCCAAAAAATTGCCGTACCTTTATAGGCGAAAACTGAGACAGGGGTCGTGCATCTCCGGATTTCCGGACAATGAGCGACGTCTGTATACACGTATATTACCCTATGGATAAGAAAAATAAGGCAAAGATATTGATGATTGGCATAGCCCTAATGCCGGGGCTGTCGTATGCCCAATGTCCGCACTGCACGGCCAATGATAATGCCGCGGCTGCCACGGTCAGCACCGCCGAGACACCTTGCTGCACTGCCGAGACCCAATGCCCGGTCGGAGACAGCGTCGTCGTTGGCGCTGCACGTACCGATGTATATCTGCCGCTATTGCACGGCAAGCGCGTAGCTTTGTTCTCCAATCATACGGGAATGGTCGGCAATCGCCACACCCTGGATATTATGCTCGAAGGCGGCGTGGACGTCACCACGATATTTTCGCCCGAACACGGATTTCGCGGCAATGCCGATGCCGGCGAGCATGTCAGCAGCAGCGTCGATCCGGAGACGGGGATACCCATAGCATCGTTGTACGACGGCAAACGTCGCGGCATTGCGCCCGAGGTGCTGTCCAAATTTGATGTGATAGTATGTGATATTCAGGACGTAGGACTGCGCTATTACACGTATTATGTCACGATGATATGCCTGATGGAGCAGGCCGCCGCCAACGACAAGGAATTCGTGGTACTTGACCGCCCCAATCCCAACGGCATGTACGTGGACGGCCCCATATTGGATATGAAATACGCCAGTGGGGTGGGGCGTCTGCCCATACCCGTGGTGCATGGTATGACCCTCGGCGAGTTGGCGCAAATGGCTAATGGCGAAGGCTGGCTTACGGACGGCGCACGATGCCGCCTCACGGTAGTGCCTTGTACCGGATACAGCCATGCCACGCGCTACCGCCTGCCCGTGGCGCCGTCACCCAATTTGCGCACTATGACCGCCGTGTACCTCTATCCGGCAATGTGCTATTTTGAGGCCACCCCGGTGTCGCTGGGTCGCGGCACGGACAAGCCCTTTATGGTATACGGACATCCCGATATGAAGGGCCGCAATTACGAGTTTACGCCGCGCAGCGTTCCCGGCGCAAAAAATCCGCCGTTGCTTGACCGCCTGTGTCACGGAGTGGATCTCAGCGGTATCAGCGATGACGAGGCCATAGCCGGCGGCGTCAATCTGGCATATCTTATAGACGCCTACCGCGACCTCGGTATCGGCGACAAGTTCTTCACCACTTTTTTCGAGAAACTCATAGGTCGCGGCGACATCCGCACCATGATCGAGCAAGGTATGGACGCCGCCGCCATCGCAGCCACTTGGGCCGACGATGTACGTGTCTTCAAGGAACAACGTCGTCCCTATCTGCTGTATGCCGAATAGCTTATTCGCGACAATACACCTAACGATAATATAATCAAAAACATAACACCACAGTGACACCGACATTAGTCATTATCACCATCGCGGCATATTTTGCCCTATTGATGGTCATCAGCTGGTTTGCCTCGCGCGGCAGCAACAATTCGACATTTTTCAACGGCAACCGCCAGGCGCCTTGGGGGCTGGTGGCTTTTGCAATGATAGGAGCCGCCATCAGCGGCGTCACCTTTATCAGCGTCCCCGGCATGGTAGCTGCCAAGGGCTACTCCTACCTGCAAATGGTACTCGGATTTATTGTCGGGTACTTTGTCATAGCCTTTGTGCTTGTGCCGATGTTCTACCGGCGCAACCTCATCAGTATCTACGGCTACCTTGAAGACCGCTTCGGCAAGTCTACCTACCACACCGGGGCATGGTTCTTCTTTGTCAGCAAGATGTTGGGCGCGGCCGTACGCTTCTATGTGGTGTGCGTCGTGCTCCAGTCCATGGTCTTCGGGCCGCTGGGTATACCCTTTGCCATCACGGTGGTAGTCAGCATCTTGCTGATATGGATATATACCGTGCAAGGCGGAGTCAAGACCCTGATATGGACCGATACGCTCAAAAGCTTCTGTCTGGTGGCCTCCGTGGGACTGTGCATATACTTCATAGCCGGCAACCTCGGGCTGAATTTCGGAGAAACTTTCAGCGCCGTCACCTCGCATCCGTCGTTCAAAATGTTCTATTTTGACGATCCTTTGGCCGGCACCTACTTCTGGAAGCAGTTCCTGGCCGGTATATTCATGGCCATAGCACTCAACGGCCTCGACCAGGATATGATGCAGCGCAACCTGGCCTGCCGCGACAGCCGTCAGAGCCAAAAGAATATGATTGTAAGCGGAATCACGCAATTCTTTGTCATTGCGTTGTTCCTCATCCTGGGCACGATGCTGCTGATATACATGGACAGCAAAGGTATGCCCCATCCCGCCAAGCCGGACGATACATTTGCCGCAGTGGTAGACAGCCCCGGAATGCCGGTGATTGTGGGTATACTCTTCATCGTCGGGCTGGTGTCCGCCGCCTATTCGGCTGCCGGTTCGGCTTTAACCTCGCTGACCACGTCCTTCACCGTGGACATTCTGGGCGCCAATCGCCGTATGGACGATCGTCGCCTGGGCGTCACTCGCCGTCTGGTACACATGGGTATGTCCGTGGCTATGGGCTTGGTAATCATCGCATTCTACTACCTGAGCAATCAGGATGCCATCAGCGCCGTGTACACCTTGGCTTCGTACACCTACGGTCCCATACTCGGACTCTTTGTCTTCGGTATGGCCTGCAAGCGTCCGGTGCGCGACTGCCTTGTCCCGTTAGTGTGCATCCTTGCGCCCGCGCTTTCGTGGGTGGCTCAATGGGCACTCAAAGAATACTGCGACTATACCACCAGCTTCGAGTTGTTGCTGATGAATGCCGCCTTCACCGTTCTGGGCCTCTTGCTGCTGCTCAAACCGCGCAAACAAGTTTGATATAAGTCTGCGTCGGATAATAAATACGCAAAGTAATGGCACGCAATCTATTAAGCAAATACTTCTGGATTATAGATACCATACGTCGTCGTCGGCGCATCTCGCGCCGCGAGCTGACGGAGCTGTGGCTGAAGAGTGATGTCTCGGAAGGTCGTGCCCTTACGCGGCGCACCTTCTACAACTATCGTGAGGCCATACTTGACATCTTCGGACTCAGCATCGAGTGCGACAACTCGACTTTCGAGTATTATATCACCGAAGAAGACGCCCACAACCGCGAAGTGACAGACTGGATGCTCAACAGCGCTGCAGTCAACGATATTATTGCTGCGGGGCGAAGCGTGGCTTCGCGTATATGCCTCGAAGACGTCCCCAGTGCACGCACCTACTTGGGCGTCATTATCGACGCATTGCGCCAAAACCGTGTCCTCTCCTTTGATTACAACAACTTTACGCGCAGTCGCCCCGACCGCGATGTCGCACTCGAGCCGTATTTTGTGCGCATATTCCATCAGCGGTGGTACGTCATAGGCCGCAACGTGCGCGAGAACCGCGTCAAGACCTACGCCCTGGACCGTATGGACCGGGTGCATTTGTCACATAAGACCTTCGAACTGCCTCCGGATGTCAATGCCGACGACTACTTTCGTGACAGTTTCGGCCTGGTGGTGACGCGAGCCGCCGCCAAGACCGTCACCTTGCGCGTCGACCATGTGCAGGCCAAGTACCTGCGGGCGTTGCCGTTGCACGCTTCGCAGGAAGAATTTGTGCACGACGGTTTTTCGCTGTTCCGCTACCGTATGCGCATCACCGACGACCTTGTCGAGGAACTTATGTCCAAGGCCGACCGTATTACCGTGGTCTCGCCGCCCGAACTGCGCGTGATGCTCATCGACCGTTTGCGTCGCGCCCTCGCCCCCTATGACGAAAACAAATGACAGGAAAAACGAAGTCTATATATATTAACTTAACACACAATTGATTATGGAACAAAACGAACAAGTTCGCCTTTCGGCGCTTTCAAACGCTACGATGCTCAGTGCCATCGGCGTAACACTTATGTACGGCCTCAGCCTGCTGCTGGCCCTTTTCGCTCCCGGATCTGTCGCAGTGAGCGTCGTGTCTCTCGTTGGTCTTATCATTTGGCTGGTAGGTATCTACAACACCTCGAGCGTATTCAAAGGCTTCAATGCTGCCGTTGCCGCTTCTTTCGAGCGTCTGTTCAAGGCTCAACTGGCTATAGTAATTGCTGCTGTAGCATACGGAGTACTGGTAGCTCTGATACCCCAGATCTTCGGATATAGAGGCCTTAATGCATCTATCGTTATAGTCAAACTGCTGACTATCGCATTGTTCGTTTGCCTGCTTATGTACATGGCCAAGAGCAATAACGAAAGCCGTACACTCAAACTTCTCGGTGTCAAATCTATGGGCAGCGTGTCCGTAGCGTTCACAATCCAGCTCGTCATCCTTGCTGTGTGCGCCTTGGTAGCGCTCATCGTACTCTTCCGTACCGGTGACGTCTTCTCCTTCCTGTTCAGCAACGGATTTGGCGGCGTGGCAGTGCTGAGCGTTCTGATAGGTCTCGCCGCAATTGTTGCAGCCGTATTCATGATTATCGGCTGGTGGAGCGTGCGTAACGAACTGGCCCAACTGCCCGCCGACGAAGAATAACACAAGCCTCTGAATGCCTGCTATATCGCAGACATATACACCCATGGCGCCGTCGATGCAAGACCGCATCGACGGCCGCTATGTGCGTCTTGACGTAGTACGTGCTCTCGCCATAGTTATGGTCGTGGCGATACACTCCGTGCACGAGTACATGGACGAGAGTGTCTACCAAGCACTGCTGCCATACTTTTGCACGCCGGTGCTTTTCTTTATGACCTCCGGCGCGTTGATATTCCCGGTGCGCAGCGGCCGAGTCTTTGTAAAACGGCGTCTGCGTGCTTTACTGCCCGCCTTCGCTTTTTGGACGGTAGCATATTTGCTGATGGACTACTACCTGACACCGCATCAGGACGTCAGCATCGGGCATCGACTGCTGTATTGCCTATACACCCCGACATGGGGCACGGGGTGGTTTGTACTGGCTATGGCCGGGCTTTACCTCTTTGCCCCCTTCTTGTCGCCATGGCTCTCCACGGCACGACGCCGCAGCGTCGAGTGGTTTTTGCTACTATGGCTCGCTGCCGGGACTCTGCCCTGGGTCTCGGCACAGACGGCCATACTGGACGATGGCGGCGGCTTGTTCTCCGGATTTTACGGCTGTATGGGATATATGGTCGCCGGATACTACCTTACACGCTGGCCCGTATCGACGCGTTCGCGTCGTTGGCAAGTGTGCTTCTGGACGTTGGCATTCATTTTTGCCGTTCCTTTAACACTCAAAATGAGTGCCGTGGCTACGCGCTGGGGCTATTATGACGCGGTGACGTCCCTCGCCGGAATCAACGTCATTGCAATCCAAGTCACTCTGTTTGCTATACTGACGGCATTGCCGACACCGCGCGGCATCTTTGCGCGGCTGTGTATCAGCCTTAGTCGCTGTTCCTACGGCATCTATCTGGCGCATATCGCCATATTGCATTATCTGTTGCGTCTTGCCGACATCGACCTTGGTGTGGCGGCCAACGGTCTGCTGTCTTTCATCGCATCCTATCTGCTGACACTCGGACTGCGAAAGATAATGTCGAATGTGAGGCGTTGAGTGTGGAATTATGGACGGCGAAAAGTCCTGACGCCATTTTTGCCCCTCAATTTGACCTATACGCCCTCAATTTTAATGCCCTTCGAGCATTCCGAATCCTTCGTTATCCATATTTCGGCCTATTCCACATTGTCTCGTTTCTTTTCCATAAAAATTTGGACAAAAACGAGAGGAGGCGGCTGTGCGAGCCGAAAAAATGCGTAATTTTACAACCCGAAACACAGCGTCCGCGCCCGAGGCTGCGGACGTCGGCATTCGCTACCGCGTTGACAGCGCGTGTGGCGTGGCCGTTTCTTGTCGGGAGTCCGTCCGTCGGGCGACCAGCACGTATGTGTGTTCTCGGAGTTTTAAGTAGACATAAAACACAGGCAAACATATACTTATCCTAATGGCAACCAAAGACACAGACACTCCGGCACGTGCTATGCACTATGACGAAGATGGAATACCCGACCCCGTGCGCAAGCCCAAAGGTGATAGTGCTGCCGCCGATATAGAGGCGGTACGGCCACGCCCGCGTAGCGACCGGTACATCTGGGGTATATATATCCTGCTGTGCTTGGTTTCGGTGGTCGAACTTTTCAGCGCCTCTTCGCGCGAAATCGTCAACGGGAATGTGCTGTATCCGCTGATACGCCATGTCGGCCTGCTCGCCATCGGATTTGCGATTATGCTGCTGTTGCAGCGCATGCACTATAACCGAGTCTATAAATGGACGTTCGTTATAGTCGTCTTGGCGGTTTTGGCTGCGATTTATACCATGTTTTTCGGCAACGTCATCAACGGCGCACGCCGCTCGTTTACGCTGTTGATTGTCACGGTCCAACCGTCCGAAATACTCAAGATGACGGCGGCACTGCTGATAGCGCGTGTGCTGGCCGTATCGCAGATCAACGGCGGACGCGATATCTCCAATAGAGGTATAATATTGGTCTCCGTCACGGTGCTGTTCTTCGGTATGCTGCTGATCAAACAAGGCCTCACCAATACCGCTCTACTTATGGCTATAAGCCTGTCAATGATGCTTATAGGTGGCGTAAGCTGGCACAAATGGTTAATCGTATTCGGCGTGTATGTCTTGCTTGGCGGCGGATATTTTGGCATCAAGATGCTCTCCGGATCGGACTCCGGTCAGGCCGAACGTGTCGAAAACGTGGCCAGCGGTGTCGAGACCGACCGTACGGGCGTGCGAAAGAGTCGTATTCTCAACTTCTTACGCTCGGACAAATACAATGATTCCATTACCAGCGAAAACCGTCAGGAGCAGTACTCCTACATCGCACAGGCCAACGGCGGCCTTTTAGGCGTCGGACCCGGACGTTCGCGCGAGGCCGCACGCTTGCCCCTGGCCTTCTCGGACTACATATACGCCATCGTCGTCGAGGATATCGGATTGGTGGGCGGACTGGCGGTAATGCTGTTGTACTTGTTCCTGCTGTTCCGTGCCGGACGTTTGGCGACAAAATGCACCAAGGCTTATCCGGCGCTATTGGTGATAGGTATGGCCGTATTTATCACCTGTCAGGCGCTGGTACACATAGGTATAGTCGTGGGCACATTGCCGGTGAGCGGTCAGCCCTTGCCGCTCATATCCAAGGGCGGATCATCGGTCATCATCACCTCGGTAGCTCTGGGTATTATGCTTAGCGTCAGTCGCCATGCCACGCGCCGCGGCGCACGCGAGGAAATGCGCAATCGCATCACCACGCTCGAGGATAAGGAATTTGCCGACAACCCAACGGGACTGTAGGCACCATACACTTACGAAACAAATCATGCAACCAGATATGGAAACATCCGAAACTGCCGCTAAAGACGGCAACAAAAGCCGGGAACTGCTGCACCGCGTCATCATCAGCGGCGGCGGCACCGGCGGACACATCTTCCCGGCGCTGTCCATAGCCGACGAGATACGCCGTCGCAACCCCGATGCCGAAATACGCTTCGTGGGCGCCAACGGACGTATGGAAATGGAACGTGTGCCGGCGGCCGGTTACCCCATCGAAGGACTGACCATCGCCGGACTCGACCGTCGACGTCTGTGGCGCAACTTCCGCGTGCTGTGGCTGGCCTGGAAGGCTACACGCCGCTGCCGCGCTTTGGTACGCGATTTTCGGCCCGATGTGGCCATAGGCGTCGGCGGATACGCCAGCGGACCGCTGCTCAAAGCCGCACAACGTGCCGGAGTGCCGACCGTACTGCAAGAGCAAAATTCGTACGCCGGCGTCACCAATAAACTGCTGGGGCATCGCGCTCGCGCCATTTGCGTCGCATACGAAGGTATGGACCGCTTTTTCCCGGGCGACCGCGTCATCCTTACCGGCAACCCGGTGCGGGCAGCCTTGCGTGACTGCACCCTCACGCCCGCGCAGGCTCGTCAGGCCCTCGGCTTCGACCCCTCACGCCCGCTGGTGCTGGTTGTGGGCGGCAGCCTCGGCGCCCGTACCATCAATCAAGCCTTGGCCGGTGGCGCCGCAAGTGCCATTGCCGCCACGGGTGCTCAGGTACTCTGGCAGACCGGTAAGGCGTACGCCCCCGATGCCAATGTCGCCATTCCCGAAGGAGTGCAGGCCACGACATTCATTGCCGATATGGCCACGGCGTATCGTGCCGCCGATGTGGTAGTGTCGCGCGCCGGTGCCTCCACCATCAGCGAAATACAATTGCTGGGTAAGGCCGCCGTGCTCGTTCCATCGCCCAATGTCGCCGAAAATCATCAGTATCACAACGCTATGGCCCTTGTGAAGCGCGATGCGGCCGTATTGGTGACCGATGCGGATGCCATGCGCGACCTTGGCGGCGCCGTCCTCGGCCTTTTAGCCGACCCGACACGTCGCGAAACTCTGGCCGCAAATGCTGCCGCCATGGGGCGCCCCGAGGCTACGGCCACCATCGTTAATATTATCGAAGACACTGTACAACAATCACATACACTATGACACAGACTCGCACACTCAAGGATTACGACAATATATACTTTGTAGGCGCAGGCGGCATAGGCATGGCCGCGTTGGTGCGCTACTGCCTTCATGCCGACAAGAACGTGGCCGGATATGACCGCACACCTACCGTCTTGACACACAATCTTATAGACGAGGGCGCCGCCATCACCTTCGAGGACAATGCCGACGCCATCGGCGAGGCCTTCCGCAATCCAGCAGACACGTTGGTGGTGTACACACCCGCCGTCCCCGAGACCAATTCGATACTCTCGTACTTCCGCAACGGCGGCTTCGAAGTGGTCAAACGCGCCGTATTGCTGGGCAAAATCACCCACGGAATGCGTGCGCTATGCTTTGCCGGAACGCATGGCAAGACCACGACATCCTCTATGGCTGCGTATATCCTTGACCGCGCTCCCGCGGGCTGTAACGCCTTCCTCGGCGGCATCCTGCGCAACGTAGGCAGCAACCTCATACTCAACGGTTCCAGCGACCTTTGCGTCGTCGAGGCCGACGAATACGACCGCAGCTTCCACCAGCTTACGCCTTATGTCGCCGTCATCACCGCCACCGATCCCGACCACCTGGACATCTACGGCACCGAGGAGGCATACCTCGAAAGCTTTGCGCACTTCACCGAATTGATACGCGAAGACGGAGCCCTGCTGTTGCATACCGGACTCAAGGTGGTGCCGCGTCCCGCTGCCGGAGTGCGCCGCTACACTTACAGTCGCGATGAGGGAGACTTCCATGCAGCCAATATACGCCGTGGCGGTGGCGAGATAGTCTTTGACCTTGTACATCCCTTCGGCGACCCGATACGCGATATTTCGCTCGGCGTACCCGTCGAAATCAATATCGAGAATGCCGTGGCCGCTGCCGGTGCATGCCTTATCGCCCTCGGTGACGACCAATCGCAACTGCCGCACGAGGCCATACGTAGTGCCTTGGCTCGCTTCCAGGGCGCCGAACGCCGCTTCCAATTCCACCTCAAAGAGCCTATGCCCGGCGGACACGTCATCATCGACGACTACGCACACCATCCCGACGAATTGCGCCAGAGCATCGCGTCCGTCAAGGCGCTGTATCCCGAGTGCAAGCTCACCGTGGCTTTCCAGCCGCACCTGTACACCCGTACGCGCGATTTCGCCGACCAATTTGCCTCGGCACTCGACCTCGCTGACGGCGGCGTCATTCTTCTCGATATCTACCCCGCACGCGAACAACCGATACCCGGAGTGACCTCGAAATTGATTTTCGACAAACTTCGCACCGACAAAAAAGTGCTTATTCCCAAAGAAAAGTTGGTAGATACCGTAAAACATTGTAACTTTGAAATCTTATTGACGGCAGGTGCCGGCGACATCACCAATTATGTGGATGATATCGTCAGGGAAACCGTTGCCGCGCACGACCAAAAATAAGGTTGACAACCAAATAACGATGAAGAAGATACACGCCGAACGTCGCACCGTTGTGCGCTGCCTGCTATCCGTAGCAATGGCAGTGTACTTGTGTGTCGTTGTGCCTATGGCACGGTCGGCTCGCTCCCATCAGCCGATAGGGATGCCGCTTATCCTTCTTGAGGATACCCTCGGCGTGCGCTTCGTCACCGCTGCGGACGTCAACGATATACTTACAACGGTATATCCCGAATTGGACACCATGCAGTTGGGACATGTCAATACATACCGCCTGCTGGAAGCCCTCTCCGCCAACAATCGCATCGAAAATGCCTCGGTCAATATCTTGGCCGACGGCAAACTGCGTATACGAGTGGTGCCTATGGTACCCGTGGCACGCGTCTTCCCGGACGACAATACCCCGTCGTATTACGTCAACGCCGTGGGCAAGCGACTGCCCGCCGACCCGCAGCATTGCGTGGATGTCCCCGTATTGTGCGGCAATTTTACCGACCCGGCAAGTGTGCGCCGATTGCTGCCGATGCTGGCGACGATACATGCCGATGCCGGAGCCGATGCGCTTGTGGCCAGTGTCAGCCTCGACCGAGGTACGGGCGACATTATCGTCCATCCCAATGTCGTGGGACACGTCATCAATATGGGGGATACATCTGCCGTGGCCAATAAATTGGCACGCGTGCGTTCGTTTTACCACAGCGTCATGCCTGTCAAGGGCTGGAACTATTATGATACCGTCAGCGTCAAGTGGAACGGCCGCGTTGTGGCCACCCGCCGCACCAAGATGCTGCCACAGAGCGTGCTGAATATGTACATAGACAGTTTGGCGGCAGACGATGCCCGTGATTACGTGGACGAAAGCGTTACTATGCCTCCGGAGATTGACAACCGTAACGGTAAGACGCACGGTGCCAATGAGCCGAAGGACTCTTCTCAAACTACATCAAACAAACACCAATGACCGACAAAAACATCATCATCGTACTCGAAATAGGCTCCTCGGCTCTTCGTGCCGCGGCAGCCGAAGTCAGCGCCGACTCGATAAGCGTCATCGACGTCGCGACCGAGAAGCTGGATCAGTGTGTGCGCATAGGCCGCATACAAAATGTGGAGGACGTCACCAATGCCGCTCGCCGCAGCCTTGACGCATTGGAGTCATGCAGCGCCCTCGACAATCGCATAATCAAGGCCGTATATGTTGCCGTGGGCGGACGTTCGCTGGAAGCTTCCTATGCCGAAGCTTCGCTCCAATTTCCCGATGAACGTGAAATAACGCAAGAAGCTCTCGAGCGTCTCACCGACGAAGCCTGCAACAGTATACCCGAAAGTCGCGAGCTGTTGGACATCCTCCCGCGCAAATTTATGGTCAACGGCATGGATACCAAACGTCCGCGCGGAAACCTGGCCAAGAACATCACTGCGCAGTACTCGATGGTTCACTGCAATATGCGCAATATGCGCAACCTTGAGACCGTCATCGGCGACCGCCTTAAACTGGACTTTGAGTACATTACACGCCCCTTGGCCGAAGCCGAGATGGCATTGAGCGACCGCGAAATCAAGGGCGGGTGTGTGCTCGTAGATTTCGGAGCCGAGACCACCACGGTATCCATATACAAGGACGGTGTGCTGCAATATTTGACCACGATACCTCTGGGTAGCGAGGCCATCACCTGTGACCTTGCGTCCGCCTTGTCCGTCACCGAAGACCAAGCACGCGAAATCAAGGAACGTGTGGCCGATATCATGGCCGAGAAGCAGGAAGATGCACGCATCAAGGTTATCAATAATACCGTGCGCGAACGCGCGATGCAAATCATAGCCAATATCCTGAAACAAATCGAATTTGCCGGATTCGAGAACAAGGACATTGCCGGAGGCATTATTGTCACCGGCGGCGGCAGCTTGTTGCGACACTTTGTTCCGTGTCTCGAAAAATATGCCAAGATGCCGGTTCGGCCGGCCGAGGTCTCGGGTATTCAAGTTCGTGACAATACATTAGTAAGCAGCACATACTTCCCGCTGATGGCCGCGATAGTCGCAGCGGCGCGCAGTGCTCGACGACCCGAGCCGTTGGAATGCCTCCAAGTCCCGGCGGTCACACCGATTGCCGAAACGGACGATGCCGGTTTCGCGGTAGACAATAACGATAATCCTTTTGACGGCAGCGGTAGCGGAGTCGAGGTCCCGCCCGGAAAGAACTACGAGGGCAAGGGTGAGGACGAAGACGGCATTGAGGAACCTGCGGAACCCGGAGGGGCAGGACCGTCGGGATTTAACAAGTTTAAGGAAAAGGTCTCCAAAATGTTCAATAAGGTTATGTCCGGTCCCGACGGAGCTGACGATATGGTGTAACCCGAGACGACCACGACCACGCATTTGCCAAATCAAAGATATACAGACAATACACTCCTCGCAAACATAAATACACTACTCCTCATAAGATATGGACGATAATACAGACGTAACAGATTTGGGTGACTTCAAGACCGCAGACAAACCCATACAGAGCATTAAAGTTGTGGGCGTCGGCGGTGGCGGCAACAACGCCGTCGAAAAGATGTTCGCTGCCGGCATCAACGGAGTCTCCTTTGTACAGATAAATACAGACAAGCAGGTGCTTCAAGACTCCAAGGTGCCTACGGTGGTGCTTCTCGGCGCCGGCCGCGGTGCCGGAGGCAAGCCCGAAGTAGCGCGCAAACTTGCCGAAGAAGATGCAGATAAGATAGCCGAAATCTTTGAAGACGGAACGGATATGGTCTTCGTGACTGCCGGTATGGGCGGCGGTACGGGCACGGGCGCAGCTCCCGTGGTGGCTCGTATCGCACGCGAGAAGGGCATACTTACCATCGGCATTGTCACCATACCTTTCAGCTTCGAAGGCCCCGGACGTAACAAAAAAGCTTTGGCCGGCGCCGCCGAACTGGCCAAATATGTCGATGCGCTGCTGGTGCTCGACAATGACCGACTTGTCGAAATATATCCCAAGCTTTCGATGTTCAACGCCTTCCGTCGCGCCGATGACACATTGCGAAACGCAGCCGAAGGCATTACCGAAATCATCACGCGTGTAGGCATTGTCAACCGAGACTTCAACGATGTCGATGCAACTCTGCGTGATGGTAAAACGGCTATAATATCAAGCGGTTACGGCGAAGGCGAAAATCGTATCAATGACGCCATACAGGAGGCTTTGCGCTCTCCGCTGCTCAAGGACTGCAATGTCGTAGACAGCAAGCGAATGCTCTTTGTGTTGTATGCCTCGTGCGGCGACGACGCCGAATCCGCGACGGACGACAAGGATTCAGGCGAAGACGCATTGCGCGCCGGTGAAACGATGGCCATCACCAATTTCGTGGCCTCGATGACCGAAAAAGATATAGAGGTGAAGTGGGGCTTGTACAATGTCCCCGAATTGGGCGACCGTGTCAAGGTCACCATTCTCGCCTCCGGATTCGAGACTTCGACCGCCCCGAAACGCGAAATGCCGGCACAAAACGGCGGCGAGAACAAGTCCGAAAGCACCACCAAGAATACTATCGGAACCCTTGGCGAGGAAAAGGAAATAGCACTGGCTCTTGCCGGCTACAATATCCTGTCACCGGACGAGTACGATAATGACGAGTCTATAAGCCGGGTTGTTTCCGAATCGCCGCGCATCGGATACGCCGGCATAATAGGTAAGGGCAATAGTGCCAAACCCGGCACCGGAACATCCGCGCGCCGCGACAATGCACAGCCCGCGCGGACTAACGTCATATCTTTTGACGATATGTAGGTCCGCCGAAGGCGAAGTCAGTTCCGCAAGTCTCAAGAAAATTAAAGGCTTCCATCATAAAGCAAATCATTCCGGCCGCCCGTAGCGGCAGAATATAATACAGCCAACGACGCATTACCAAGTAGCAATCAATAATATAGCGCCATGTCAGCCAATCCCGTCAAACCCGAGAACCGCATACCCGATACGCCTGATGGCAAATGGACCGAAATAGAACACCTCCCCGAATGGGACGAGGAATTCTATAACGTCTATACGGCCAAAAAACACGGCAAATGGGTGATGCTCAAAGCGCTGCGTCCCGAAATCAAGGACGAGCCCGAATATCAGGCCATGCTCGAAAAGGAATTCGAGGTGCGATACAACCTGTCGCATCCGAATATTGTGATGATCAACGATATCGAGGATATCGACGGCATAGGCCGATGCATCATCACCGATGACGTCTATGGAGACAGCCTTCGCCGACTCATCAACGAAGGCCGACTTACCGACCACCAGTACGAGCAACTGCTTACGCGCCTGCCGGCTGCCATGGAGTATATCCAGCAAAACCACTTGGCACATCATCCGATACGCCCCGAGACAATATTGTTTACGGAGAACATCGGCAATCTCAAGCTGATAGACGTCGGTTTTGACCAGCGGTCATCGCTGTCGCACGCCGATACGGACGATGATATCTACAACTACGGTGCCGTCATTCGCGAAACACTTGAGCGCACGGGACGTCGTGACCCGCTGATGTCTCGTGTGGCCGCCCGCTGTACCGACCCCAATCCCCGCCGTCGTTATCGCGACGTCCAGACGCTGCGCCTTGCCATTGCCGGCGGCAGCACCAAACGAATATATGTTCTGGCCATAGCCTTCCTCGCCGTAATGGTGGCGGCTTTGGCTCTCATCCTGTTGCTACAGCCCGAGCCGACGACGGCCGTGTAGTACCAAATACCATAATACAACCATTCAGACATGTCTGTAACCATCAAACCTATAGCACCGGTCAAAAAAAGCCTCAAGCAGTACGTCCGCTTCGGCATAGATCTATACAAGGGCAACAAGTACTTTGTCCCGCCGTTGGTGCTTGACGAAATCAATACGCTGCTGCCCGAAAAGAACCCCGCATTCGACTTCTGTCAGGCGCAGTCGTATATGGCTTACCGTGACGGAAAGCCCGTGGGCCGCATTACCGGTATCATCAATCGGCGAGCCAACGAAAAATTTGCGGAAAAAACACTGCGCTTCGGCTTTGTCGATTTCATCGATGATGACGAGGTGGTGGACGCCCTGTTTCGTGCAATACAACTGTGGGGACACAACCACGGGATGACTAAGATTGCCGGGCCTATGGGCTTTACCGATATGGACCGCGAGGGTATGCTCGTGGACGGCTTCGAAGAATTGGGCACGCAAGCCACAATATACAACTATCCGTATTATGCGCGACACATGGAGCGCCTCGGATTTGCCAAAGAAGCCGACTGGATTGAATACCGTATGAAAGTCCCGGAGCAAATTCCGGAACGCTATGCCCGTATCGCCGACATTGTGTCGCGGAAGTTCGGGCTGCGTCCGTTGCAGATGACCTCGCGCAAGGCCATAGCGCAGCGCTACGGCCAGGCAATATTCGAGCTTATCAATCGCTCCTACGGCGAATTGTACGGCTTTGTATCCCTGACCCAAAAGCTGATAGACCATTACATAAATATGTACCTCGGACTGCTGCGCCTCGAAGACGTATGCCTGATTGTGGACGCCGAGGACACACTCGTAGGTGTGGGCATATCTATGCCGTCGTTGTCCAAAGCACTGCAACGCAGCGGCGGACGCCTGTTCCCCACCGGATGGTACCACCTTCTGCGTGCCATCCGCGGCCATGCCGACACGGTGGACCTGATGCTGATAGCTATTGATCCCGAGTATCAGGGCAAGGGCGTCAATGCTTTGTTGTTCAACACGTTGATTCCGCAGTATATAGCCAATGGCTATCAATATGCCGAGTCCAATGTCGAACTCGAGACCAATTCGAACGTCCAGAAGCAATGGGAATACTTCGAACGTCGTCAGCATCGCCGCCGCCGTTCGTGGTCCAAGCCCTTGGATCCGGACATCAGATAGCATCCGATATGTCGGATGATGTAACAGCCGACCGCCTGCGACATCGACCGCTTGCGATATTGACAGTCCGCAACATCGACCGACAGCAAACGAACATTGCAATAAAAAAATACAGAGATATCCAACGATTCACTTGATATAACGCATTTTAGATTGATATGAAGATTCAGCTTAAATTTTTGGCCTTAGCTATGGCCGGCCTGATGGCGCTCTCAGCCATGGCCGAGGCTCCGGCAGGGTATTACAACAGCCTCACGGGCCTCAAGGATGCCGCTCTCAAGACGGCAGTCAGCAAATTGGCACGCAATTTCACCCGCTCGGGTGACTACGGTACGATATATACCAACCTGCGCAATACATTCCAGAAGACCGACCTCTATCCCAACAGCAAACGTTGGTGGGATATGTATTCGGATCAGACATTCTATGCGCCCAGTTTCTCGGGCCTCAACCGCGAGCACTCCTTCCCCAAATCGTGGTGGGGCGGCAACACCGACGTTCCGCCGTACGTAGACCTCAATCACCTGTATCCCAGCGAAATCAAGGCAAACAGTGCTAAGCTCAACTATCCTCTCGGCGAGGTGGGCCCCAACCCGGCGTTTGACAACGGCGTCAGCAAAGTCGGCTATCCCGTGGCCGGACAGGGCGGCGGTGCCAAGTATGTCTTCGAGCCGGCCGACGAGTACAAAGGCGACTTTGCCCGTACGTACTTCTACATGGCCACCATATATCAGGATATGACGTGGAAGTACACCTATATGGTGTCGTCCAACACTTATCCGACACTGAATACGTGGTCTATCAATATGTTGCTGCGCTGGCACCGTCAAGACCCCGTGTCCGAAAAAGAGACACGTCGCAATGATGCAGTCTACGGCGTGCAGAACAATCGTAACCCCTTCATCGACCACCCCGAACTGGCCGAATATATTTGGGGTAACAAAAAAGGCATGCCCTACAACCCGGGCTCGACAGAACCCGCCGGCGACCCCGTGCTCACCACTCCGGTACAGGATATGACCCTTGACTTCGGCCGTGTAGCCTTAGGCAAGAGCGCCACGGCACGTCTGCTCTTCAAGGGCGAAAACCTGACTTCGGCCGTCAAAGTGCAGAAATACACCGGCAACGCCGAAATGTTTACACTGGCAGCCGCGCAGATTCCGGCCGTACTCATCGATACGGAAGAAGGCTATTGGCTCAACATCACCTACACGCCCACCGAAGTAGGCAAGCACACTACGCGCCTGCTTGTCAGCGGCGGCGGTATCAGCGGCTCGCGCGGCGTGGCTCTTACTGCCGAATGTTGCCCCGTGCCTACACTGAGCCAAATACATGCGACCGAAGCCACCGGCATCACCAACGACCAATACGTGGCCAATTGGGATGCCCCTGCCGGCGAGGAGGTGGACTACTATATCGTGACCCGCACGATGTACAGCAACGGTACTGCCAAGACCGAGGAACTTGTGGCCGAGGATAATTCGCTGGTCATTACCGGATTCTCGGAGAGCGAAAGCGAGACCTACAGCGTGCGCTCGTCCTACCTGGGCTACGAAAGCGCACCGTCTAATGTCATCGTAGTCAAGCATGACGGCATATCGGACGCCACCGTGGATGCACCTCTGGCCGTGGCCGAAACCCCGGGCGGAATACGCCTGATATGCGACCGCGACATCCCCGGACTGCGCATCTACAATGTCTCCGGCAAGTTGACCGTGGCATACGAACGCGCCGTCAATAATACCGAAATTATGCTCCCCTCGGGCGTATACTTCGTGACTGCCGGCACCGGCGGACGCCCCATCAAGGTGGTAGTGCGCTGATGCCCTCGGATACAGCCGCGTCGCTCCCTATCATCCTCATTCCTCAATACAAATCCTAAACTTCCATTAATATGGGACGTAGAAAACTGAAAAATCCCGACGAATTGGTCAAGCCCGGGCCTTCGGCCACTATGGCCGAGCGCCTGCGCTACCTCGTGGACCTTACACGCAAGACACAGGTGGAGTTCGGCAAACTTATCAATGTCGACCCCAGCAATATGTCCAAAATTCTGTCGGGCAATTACCCGATTACGGATGCTATGGTCAACCGCGTGGTGGTCAACTTGGGCGTTTCCAAAGACTGGCTTACCAAGGGTACGGATGTGCCGTATCCCAAGGAAGTTACGGCCGGCGAACCGCTGATACCCGAGGTGAATAAGGGCCCTATGGCCGTGCAAGACCAAAATGCGGTAGGAGCACCGGTGTACGACATCGATGCCACCGCCGGATGCGTGCCGTTGTCCCGAATGTTCACCGACGAACATATTATCGGGCGGTTGGACCTCCCGGGACTTGACCGCACGCAGCCTATTGTGCGCGTCAGCGGCGACAGTATGGAGCCTAAGATACGCGACGGCGGATACATCGCCATACGCCAACTTTCGCGGGACGGATTTATCTATTGGGGCAAGGTCTATCTGGTGGTCACCGAGGACTACCGTATGGTCAAGATTGTGCGAAAGCATACCAACCCCGGGATGGTCATCCTGCACAGTATCAATCCCGAGTACGATGACATGGAAATCGAGCGCAGCCAAATACAAGCGCTGTTCCTTGTCAACGGAGTATTCAATTACGAAATCCTATGAAGCAGCGTTGTCGGGTCGTGACCTCGACATCCCGCTGTTAGATATAAAATACGCAAGACGATGAAGAAATTGGTCGTATCCACGGGCGCCGGAATGAGCGCCGAAAGCGGCATCGCCACCTTCCGTGACGCCGGAGGCCTGTGGGAAAATTACCCCGTGATGGACGTGGCCAGCGCCGATGGCTTTGCCCGCAATCCGGCGCTGATACACAAGTTCTACAACGAACGGCGCAGGGAATTGTTCGCCGCCGAGCCTAATGCCGGACACCGTGGACTTGTGGACTTGGAAAAGGACTTCGACGTGCGCGTCATCACCCAAAACGTTGACAACCTGCACGAACGTGCCGGGTCGTCCAATGTCCTGCACCTGCACGGGCAATTGGACTACGTGCGTGCTCTCGATAACGAAAAACTGCGCTGGCGCCTGACGCCCGACGACCCGGACACCTCCGTGGATACCGTCATCGAAGGCCACCATGTGCGTCCGGACATCGTATTCTTCCAGGAAGCCGTTCCCAATTTCGACCCCGCCTCCCGGATTGTGGCCGAGGCTGACATTTTTGTCATCATCGGCACCTCGCTGGTGGTATATCCCGCCGCCGCACTCATCAATTATGTGCGCCGCGGCGTCCCCGTGTTCTATATCGACCCGCGACCCTCGGATGTACCCGAAGGTGTACATATCATTCGCACCGGCGCCGGCGAAGGCGTAGCCCGTCTGGCCGAAATATTGCGAAAATCATATCTCTAACCTGTAATAAAGCATAAGTTACAGCTCTTTTCTCACTTTTTACAAACCGTTTTGGAAGCATCCCTGTCATTAGCGCAATACATTGCCCTGGGCATCGCCCTGGTGGCGTTGTGCATCTCCGGATTTGTCTCCGGAAGCGAAATAGCCTTTTTCTCGCTCAATGCCAAGCAGCGCGAGAAACTTGAAGAACATGCCTGGGGGCGCCAGGCCCTGCAATTGCTGGCCAAGCCCGAGCGGCTGCTGGCCACGATACTCATCGCCAACAACTTGGTGAATGTTACCATCGTCATCCTGGTCAACTATTCGCTCGGCCCGGTGTTCGAACACATGGACGAGGTCCTGAGCTTCATCCTCCAGACAGTTATTATCACCTTCGTGATATTGCTCTTCGGCGAAATCGCGCCCAAGCTGATAGGTAATTCGCAACCGCTGCGGTGGGTGCGCTTTGCCGTGCCGGGGCTAAGACTGATGACCGTACTGCTGGCCGCTCCGGCCAAGCTGCTGATGAAGTCGTCGCACATCGTGCATCGCGTCGTCACCAAGCAAGCCCAAAACGTCACCACCGATGACTTGGCCAGTGCCCTCGAAGTGACCGATGTCAAGGCCGATAAAGACAAGGAAATGCTCGAAGGCATCCTGCGCTTCGGCCAGACGACGGCTGCCGAAATTATGACTCCGCGTATCGATATCACCGATATTGATGTCTCCGACGACTACTGCAAGGTGCTCAAAACGGTTATCTCCAGCGGATATTCGCGTCTGCCGGTTACGGACGGCAGCCAGGACAATATCCGCGGCATACTCTATGCACGCGACCTATTGCCCTACGTGGCTGTGAAAGATCCCTCGTTTGATTGGCAGCGACTGTTGCGCCAGCCGTATTTTGTGCCCGAATCGCGTCCCATCGACGACCTCTTGGAAGACTTCCGTCGTCGTCATCAGCACTTGGCCATAGTTGTGGACGAGTTCGGCGGCACTCAGGGTTTGGTGACTATGGAAGATGTCCTCGAGGAAATTGTGGGCGATATTGACGACGAGTACGATGATGCGGCACCCACCTATCGCCGCGTGCGCGAAGACACCTTCGACTTCGAGGGACGTACATTGCTTACCGACTTTTTCCGCGTAACTGATATTGATGAATCCGAATTTTCAGCCGTCACCGAAGACGCCGAGACCATAGGCGGAATGTTGCTGAGTATCAAGGGCGACTTCCCCAAAGAGCGCGAAAGCATTGTCTACGGCGGCGTCCGCTTCACCATACTCACCATCGAAGGCCACCGTATCGGCGATATACGTGTCACCGTGCTGCCCAAGCCGCAGGCCGATGTCGACAGTAAAGACAAAGAGTCCTGACCGATGCGGCGTCCGGCACAATTGTCTGTATTAGCAGTTATGGTCGTGGGACTTGTCGCCACGGCCGTATCGCTTGTTGCTTGCTCCAAGAGTGACACGGCCGTGCCGCGTGAGCACGCCTATCCGCGTATAACGCTGAATGACACCGTGTATCGTGTCGTCGAAGTGTCGTCGGTATGCTTCGATGTCAACGTCGATGCCGAAGTGTCCGTCCGTGACGGCGCGTGCGACATACACTATTCGCGATACGATGCCACGATATATGTGGGAGTGGCAGCCGTCAAGCCCGAGAACGGCACCATTGCCCAACACTGGGCCAATCGCTTACAACGCATGGCCCTCAACCTTGACGGTGTACCGGCGCACTATGGCGACGTCGAAACGCAGCACGGATGTGTGGCGCGGCTCGTCATTGCCGACGGCCTTACGGCCACACCCGTGCAGGGTCTATATGCCGATACCGTGAGCGGTATTGTGGTCAGTGCCGCCGCCTTTATGCACGACGGCACATTAATGCAACGCGGACCCGCCGCCGTGGACAGCCTCCGCCCCGTCACCGAAGCCCTTACCGCCGATATGCTACGCCTGTTGCGCACTATACGCCCCTTGCGCCGCTGACGCCGACATTGGCGGAGGTCGAGAATATCCGTCGTGCCGAAAGCCTTGGGGCACACTATTACACATCGTTTCGAATTTCTCTTGTGCGCCGGTTTTTTTTCTGAAGACGGACGCACGGCATCAACGTGTAAATACTTCAGCCATATAGAACTATCATCGGCGGTATATCGGTAGGGGTGCAACACATTGCGCCCGCAACGACACAATTCATCAACCTGATAATCACCATGTTACCGCCCGTACTGCGCGGCGCAATGTATTGTGCCCGCGCAGTAATTCGCGATTATGCCCCCCTCCTTAAAGTGATTCGACATCATGACGCTACCCCGAAAAATGGAATTAATGAAAATTAACAAATTTAATTCGTGTTAATTCGGGGCGAGTTCATATCTTTGCAAAAACGGCAAGAGAGCCGTAGCGCGCGACACGCTAAAGCTATAAAAAACATTGACACAGGCTGTTGGTTGCCATTGCCAAATAAGCCTTTAGGAACTGACACACAAGCTGAAATGCTTCCCATTATGTCTACGGTACAGACTACACAATTGTATCTTAGAATAGAGTTTATCACGTTAGTTAATCACAACAATCAAAACAAATTGAATTATGAGAAATGCCAAGTTCCTACTTACTGCCGTGATGCTTGTTTTGGCATCGACGGTCATGGCAGAGCGTGGCATGGTGTTGTTGATGAAGGACAACACCAAGCACGGCTTTGCTTTTGTCGAGACCCCTGTGGTCAAGGTCGACAAGGAGTTGACCATTACCACGACCAACTCAGAGGTGAAAGTGCAATATGCGGACGTCCAACGCATATACTTTGACGAGGTCGGGGGGGTCGAAGACGTTGTGGCGGACAATGCCGCATACCCTACGTACAGCATCAACGCCGATGGCGTGACTATCAAATCGCTGCGTCTCGGCGATGCCGTATCCGTGTACACACTCGATGGCCGTTTGGTGCAGGGCGTCCGTGCTGATGCCGCCGGCGAAGCCTCAGTGAAACTTGCTCCCGGCGTACCCTACGCAATCCGTCTTGCAAGCGGATTTGCTTTCAAAGTCATTCTAAAGTAACTATCCAAGCAACCTATCCAAGTAACCTATTCAAGTAACAAACAAAACCCACCTTTACAGTTATGAAAACACTACTATTGTCAGCGCTCGCGCTGTTTGCCGGCGTTTCATCATATGCCCAAACAACCGACAAAAAAGAGATAATCAGCGTCTGGAGCGGAGGTCACCGCATCGCTATTCTACAGCCCGACAGCATCACTTTCGGCAGCAAAATAGAAGTGCCGGAAGCCGTAGACCTGGGTCTGAGTGTCAAATGGGCAAGCTTCAACCTCGGAGCCGTCACACCCGAGGCTTCCGGAGACTTCTATGCATGGGCCGAAATAGCCCCCAAGTCATACTATGACTGGTCTACATACTATCATGGCGTACGTGACTTCTTCACCAAATACAACGCCACGGACAAACTCACGCAAATTGAGCCCTCCGACGATGCCGCTACGCGCATCTTCGGTGAGGGGTGGCAGATACCCACCGAAGAGCAGTTCAAGGAATTGCTGACCAAGTGCACATGGACGACCATGACCATCAACGACATTCCCGGCTTCGAGGTCAAGGGCGAAAACGGCAACAGCATCTTCATCCCCTATACCGGGACGCTGTACTATGGCTCGGTGCTGTTCCCGACTTCATTGGGCAGCTACTGGACATCCACGCTCGACACCGAGTATAACGATCAGGGAGAGTATTTCAAGGTTCGCGACCTTACCCTGAGTTCCGAGCCGCGTATCGGCACTGCCGATCGATGCTGGGGACGTCCCATACGCGCCGTATACACCAAGTAAACACATCCGGCTTCTATCGGGAATGTCGGCATCCCCGATAGAAGCCGAAGACACATCAAAAACTTAGAATTGTGTCAAACGGCAGAATGCGATAAAAATTGACGTATACACCTAAAATTTACTAATAAAGGTACGAAGATATTGTCTGGATGAGGAAGCAGCGGCGCAAATGTGTGCCGCAGCATAAAAAGACAAAGACGGTTCGTGCGGTTGTGGAGAAAGCGGTTGCCGATGAAAAAACACAACATTCGAAACAGTGCCCGAAAGCCCAACCCCGACATCTGTAATATGAAAACCATAGTACTAACCAAAAACAAAAAACTATGATGAAAAAAAGACTATTCAAAGCCGCCCTGATGGCGGCAGCGCTGGCCCTTTCCGGGCTGACGGCTATGGCTGCATCGTCCGGCAAATGCGGCAAGTACCTTACGTGGACGCTTGACGATGAAGGAGCGCTCGTCGTCACAGGCATGGGCGCAATGTACGACTATGACGATGAAAAGAACGAGAAGTGGGATAAGACACTCATCAAGTCCGTCCAAATAGGACCGACTGTTGCGTCAATAGGCGCTTACGCCTTCTCCTCATGTGAAAGTTTGACGAAAGTAACACTATTCGACAATGCGCTAACCACCATCGGAGACTTCGCGTTTATGTGGTGTATCAACATGAAATCAATCACCGTTTCAAATTCGGTGAAGACAATAAAGCAGTACGCATTCGCTCAGTGTAAGGCATTGGAAGATGTCGTAATCGGCAGGTCAGTGTCGGATATAGGTATGGGCGTTTTCTCGCAATGCGGCGCACTGAAAAGCATAAAGGTTAAAGATGGTAATACGACCTACGACTCGCGTGACGACTGCAACGCCATAATACATAAGGAGACAAGCGAACTGGTGCGCGGCTGCCAAAACACCGTCATTCCAAACACGGTGACGAGTATTGGTATCGGTGCGTTCAGCGATGGCTACGGACTCGAATCTATCGATATACCAAATTCGGTGACAAGCATTAAGAACAGCGCGTTTTTTAAGTGCAAAGACCTAAAGCACGTCACTATAGGAGCCTCTGTGGTTTCCATAGGCAAATACGCATTTCAGGAGTGCTTCTCACTGAGGAGCGTTGCTATGGGCGTCTCGGTGGCTTCCATAGAAGAAGCTGCGTTTGCACACTGCCGAAGCTTGGCCAAACTAAGCGTAGATGCGGCAGAACCCCCAATATGCGGCGGATATGTATTCTCGAGTGTAGACCAAGGATCATGTGCACTATATGTTCGCTTGGAGTACGCCGAAAAATACAAGGCCGCAGACACATGGAAAGACTTTGCCAACATCAAGACGATAGACGCCTCCGGCAAGTGCGGCGACAACCTCAAATGGACGCTCGACAGCGACGGCGAGCTCATCATCACCGGTGACGGACCTATGTATAGTTATTTTGACGAACAAACCGATCGGTGGGATCCAATCTTAGTCAAAAAAGTTTGGATAGACGGACAAGCAACCACAATCGGACAACGGATGTTTGGAGCCTGCACCGAACTGGAAAGTGTGAAATTGCCCAATTCATTGACACATATAGACGTTAATGCATTCGCCGGCTGTTCCAAGCTGGCAAATGTGACAATCCCAAATTCAGTAACCCAAATAGGTGCCTTTGCATTCTCCGGCTGTTCATCCTTTACAAGTTTGACAATTCCGGCTTCGGTGACTAATATCGAGAGTAGCATAACCAACTATTGTGTGGCGCTCAAAAAGATAACGGTTGACCCTAATAACAAGACTTACGACTCGCGTGGTGATTGCAACGCCATAATAGAAACAGCTACAAACACATTGATCAGCGGGTGTGTTGCCACGTCTATTCCAAATACGGTGACCGCCATCGGTAGAGCTGCGTTCGAGGGTTGTGCAAATCTGGTAAAAGTAGATATTCCCGCTTCAGTGACAAGCATCGGGGCAGGCGCATTTCAAGCCTGTGAAAATTTGACGAGAGTGGTTATGCCTCCATCGTTGACACACATCGACAACCATGCCTTCTTTGATTGCATCAACCTGGAAAGTGTTAATATACCGGACAAGGTTGTAACCATCAAATTCTTCGCTTTTTATAATTGCAAAGAACTAAAAGAAGTCACGATAGGCAGTTCGGTAGAAAGCATAGAAGGCGAAGTGTTTAATCATTGCGACAAGCTGGAACGTATAATTGTGAAAGCGACTAATCCTCCGGTATGTGGCAAGAATTATGCTTTCAATACTGTGGATAAGGAAACATGCCGACTTGTTGTTCCCCGCGAATCTGCCGACCTATACAAAACCGCCTTCGAATGGAAGGATTTTGTCAATGTGGAGACCTTGGCGGGAATGGGCAAGTGCGGCGACAATCTCGATTGGATGCTTTACGATACCGGCGAACTCGTGATTACGGGCGACGGGGCCATGTATGACTATGTATATGAAGACAAAAGAGCCAAATGGGATAATGAACTTGTCAAGACTGTGCGTATAGAAGGAGCAGTGACCAATATAGGGGATCACGCATTTGACGAGTGTTCTAATATGACGGATATCAAGATGCCCAACACGATAACCAAGATTGGATCTATCGCGTTTAGCAGCTGCTATGCATTGACGGACATGTCCTTGCCGAACACTGTTACGACGCTTGGCAGCTGGGCTTACAGCCATTGCCGTTCCCTGACAAAGGTGTATATTCCGAAATCGTTGACCGACATAGGGAACTGGGCTCTGATCGGTTGCGAAAACGTGACAAGTATGGAAGTCGAACAAGGGAATCCGGTGTTTGACTCGCGTGACAATTGCAACGCCATAATTAGGACCGCTACCAACACGCTGGTTGCAGGATCTCAAAACACAGTCATTCCCAACACGGTGACCTCTATCGGAGGGAGCGCTTTCTATGATTGTGAAAACTTAACAAACATAATAATTCCGACCTCGGTGACCACTATCGAGAGGGCTGCGTTCTACAGATGTCGCAAGCTGCAAGATGTGGAGATACCCGAGACGGTGACAAGCATCGGCGAGGCTGCGTTTTCTTTTTGCCATGGCTTTGAGAATGTGAAAATCCCGAACGCGGTTGTCACAATTGATAAAGGCGCCTTTGAATATTGCAACGGCGTTAAGACGCTTGTCCTCGGCAGTTCGTTGACAAGCATCGGAGATGCAACCTTCCATAATTGTTGGAGACTGAAAGAGATAACGGTAAATGCGACAACTCCGCCGACGTGTGGCACACAAGGCGCATTTGAAGGTGTGGACAAAGATGTCTGCATACTGAAAGTTCCACAAGAGTCCGAAGATCTATATAAGACAGCCTTCGAATGGAAAGACTTCAAAAACATCACCACTCTCGGTGTCGAGGATGCGGCAATGTACACCGGTATAAATATCCTTGTGTCCGGGCGTACAATCAGTGTATGCGGTGCTGACGATGATGCCTGTATAGAAGTGTATGATATGTCCGGAATGATGATATATCGTGGTCCCGATAAGTCTGTCGTCGTGCCGACGGACGGTGTCTACATCGTCTGCATAGGCGAAATGACGTTCAAGGTGGCTGTGAGATAAGCCACGTCCCCCGGGACGATCGTAGCATCTCCCCGCTTTCTTCAAGAATTGACAACGCGTCCCGGCGTCCGAAGATGCCGGGATGTGCTGTCAAGATCGCGAATGAATGTCGAAGAGTGTAAGCGACTGTGAGGGATGGAGAAATGTCGTGAAAGGTCGGCAAAGGCTTCGAGAATCGGCCTTTGGTGATAATGTATGTTAAAATGGTGTGTGAGACGGCGGTTTTTCACTAATTTTGTACGTTTAACGCGGAGGCAACGCTCACGACACCTCAGCAAAGGCATCCACGACAATGCCGATGCGACTTCGGAGCGCGCGTCCGCATATGCCGAATATACACTTCAGCAACACTATATGAAGCGCTACAACTTAGTCAACAACACCTTGGGATGGCTGTGCTTTGCCATCGCCGCCGTTACCTATCTGCTTACGATAGAGCCTACGGCAAGTTTCTGGGATTGCCCGGAATTCATTTCGCAGGGCTTTAAGCTCGAAGTGGGTCACCCGCCGGGCAACCCTATATTCATGCTCACGGCACGATTTTTCGTGACCATATTCGGCGGCGGCGCCCAAACCGCAGCCATCGCCGTCAATTCGATGTCGGCGCTGCTGAGTGCGGCCACTATTCTGCTGCTGTTCTGGACGGTGACACATCTTGTGCGCCGCCTGGTGATACGCGACGATGCGCAGGAAGTCTCGCTGTCCAAGCTGATAATCATTATGGCTGCCGGCGTATGCGGAGCCTTGGCTTACACTTGGAGTGATACCTTCTGGTTCAGCGCCGTCGAAGGCGAGGTTTATGCCTTCTCGTCGTTCTGTACCGCCTTGGTGTTCTGGCTCATCCTCAAGTGGGAGAACCGCGCCGACCAACCCCATAGCGACCGCTACCTTATCCTGATAGCGTACATCATCGGTGTCAGCATCGCCGTACACTTGCTCAACCTATTGTGTATTCCCGCCATTGTCCTGGTGTTCTACTATCGTAAGTTTAAGAATACCAACGTCAAAGGCTCGCTGCTGGCTCTGGCTGTCAGCGTGGTCATCGTGGCCTTCATCCTCTACGGCCTTGTACCGGGCTTTATGAAAGTGGCTCAGGAATTCGAGCTGTTCTTTGTCAATGTCGTGGGTCTGTCCTTCAATATGGGCGTGCTGATATATGCTATATTGCTGGTGGCCACGTTTGTATGGACCATTCGCGAGCTGTACCTCCAACGCTCGGCCGCACGTATCAAGGTCGGCGTCTTTGCCTCGGTGCTGCTCTCCGGAATGCTCTTTATCGGTCACGGGCTTACTCTCGGCCTGCTGCTGACCGTGGCTTTTGCCGCATACATCTGGGGCTTCTGCAAGACCGTTCCCGTGCGGGTGTTCAATGTCATCATACCCGGCATCTTCGTGATATTCGTCGGCTACTCGTCGTACGCGTTGCTGCTGATACGCTCCAGCGCCGACACGCCTATGAACCAAAACTCGCCGGACAACGTCTTTGCTCTGGCGTCCTACCTCAACCGCGAACAGTATGGCGATACGCCCCTGTTCTACGGACAGACGTGGGCCGAGGAAATTGCTTGGCAAGAACAAGAAGTGCCTGACGGTCAGGGCGGCACCGTCACTGTCAAGTTTGCACAAGTGGGCGACGACGGTCTGCCGCAGACCAATATCATCCGAGGCCTGCGCTACGACAACGGCACCCCCGTAGACAACGGCGATATGGCGTACGCCAAGGAAGTCAAGACTTCGCCTGACGCACCCGACCGCTACGTCAAGGCTCGCCACGATTACAAGTATGAGTACGCTCCCGGCCTGATGATGCTGTTGCCGCGTATGTACTCCAATAATCCGGTGCACGTCAAGAGCTATAAGTCGTGGAGCCTATACGAAAATCCCGACTTGGCCGGCATCCCCATGGCCGTGCGTAAGAAGTGGCTCGAACAAGGATATGTCGAAGAAACCGAATTGCGCCCGTATATCAATAATCAAGTCGAGGTGGATATGGGTACCAAGACTTCGCGCGACGGACGTACGGTGCCCTACACGACTTCGGCATGGAAGCCCTCCTTCGGCGACAACCTCCGCTACTTTGTCAATTACCAGCTCAATCACATGTACTGGCGATACTTTATGTGGAACTTCGCCGGTCGCCAGAACGATATGGCCGGCAACGGCGAGCCCAATCTCGGCAACTGGATTAGCGGTATACCCTTCATAGACAATGCCCGTCTGGGTGACCAATCGCTGTTGCCCGACGAATACGGCAAGAACAATCCCGGACATAATGTCTTCTACATGTTGCCGCTGCTGCTCGGCATCTTCGGATTGCTGTGGCAGGCCCTGCGCAACCATCGCACCGCCCCCGGACGCGGCATCGAGCAATTCTGGGTGATATTCTTCCTTTTCTTTATGACCGGTATCGCCATCGTGCTGTACCTCAATCAAGTCCCCGGTCAGCCGCGCGAACGTGACTATGCCTTTGCCGGATCGTTCTATGCCTTTGCCATCTGGATAGGTATGGGCGTGCCCGCTATAGTTCACGGTATCAATGCGCTGCTCAAGCGTGCCTTTGCGAAGAAAGGCAGTGCTGACGATGCTTCCGCCGCCGCTTCCGCATCTTCCGCCGCCACTATAACCGTCAAAGCCGAAGATGATGATACCCTGGAGGTTACGGCCGCCGCACCTTATCGTAAGGTCGGCATCGCCCTGGCCGCACTCATAGGCATCGCCGTGCCTCTGCAAATGGTATCTCAGACATGGGATGATCATGACCGTAGCGGCCGCTACACCACGCGTGACTTCGGCGCCAATTACCTGAACTCCGTAGACCCCGATGCAATCATATTCTGCAACGGCGACAACGACACCTTCCCGTTGTGGTATACTCAGGAAGTCGAAGGCGTCCGTACCGATGTCAAGGTTGTCAACCTCAGCTACTTGGAGACAGACTGGTACGCCAATCAGATTTCGTCCGCATCCTATGAGGCCAAGGGCGTGCCCATGACCGCCCGCCCCGCCGACTATGCCTACGACCGCCTGCAATATGTCACCTACAGCGCCGAGACCGTGGCCGGATACTTGCGTCAGGCACAGAGCCTTATGGATGATCCGTCGTTGTCTGCGGAAGTTATGACCGCCGACCCGATGGCATACAGATCGCTCAACCTGCTGACCGAGTACATCAATAAGTCCGGCGGCCTGGACAATGCCATTGCCTCCATCGGCAAGCAGACACACGCCACGGACGCCCTGCGTCAGCTCTACGACAATGCACAGCCTGCCGGCAAGGGATTGTCGTCGCTCTACGGCGATCCGGGCGACCCCGACTACACCTTGCCGGTCAGCTACACGCTCAGCAGCGTGTATGTGCCGCTCAACGATGCCGAAATAGTCAAACGTTACGGCCGCCATGCCCAATTCAACGACAGCATTCACGGCGGCGCGTATATGCCCATGGGTCCCGAACTGCTTCCGCGCCAGGGACAGCTTAGGGGTATTCTGACTTACGATATCATTGCCAACAGCGCTACCGGCAATTTCCGGCGCCCGGTATACTTTGCTTCGACAGTGGCCAACGATATGTATCTGGGCTTCTCGCCATATATGCAGAGCACCGGTATGGCGCTGGAAGTTACACCCTTCCGCAACCAGCCGTCGGTCGTAGCGCAGAAAGGCTACGCCAATATCGTGGGCAAATTCCGTTGGGGCGGTATCGACACGGCACGTCCCGGGCAGTTGTATCTGGACGAAACCGTGCGCCGTATGGTGTCCTCGACGCGTCTGGCAATACTCGAAGTGGTCAACGACCTTACCAACTTGGGCGATGCCCCGGCAAACAAGACCGCTCGCGAGGTGTCCAAGAAAGCCGGGCTGCCCGTACCCAAGACCTGCTACGATATGGCTCGCAACCTTCTTGACTTGATGGTGAAGAAGCTCCCCGGCAACATCGCGCCTTACGAAAGCTCGCTTGACGTGCGCGTGGCCGCCGCCTACTGCGTCCTCGGACTGTCGGCTCGCAATACCGGCGATTTGGCCAAGGGCCGCGCCATAGCCCTGGCCGGAGCCAAGCGCTACGGTCAGCTCATCAACTACGGAGCCGGACTTGACCGCGCCACCTTCGACATGCTGGGTCGCATCGATGTAGCCAATATACGCTACAACCTGACGCAGGTTGCCGCTGTTGTGGCTACTGCCGACCTCGGCACGAAAATTCTCACCAAGGGAACCCCCATCGCAGACAACGAGAACAAGGGAGAGGCCGTCACCGTTGACCAGCAGCGCCTGTTGCTGCTCAATTCGTTCGACATCGAGCGTACCCTCCATCCCTTCGAGATGCTGTATGTACACAACTACAGCGACAAGGAATTGGCCGAGGTGCTTGCCGGAGCCGATACGGCAGATGCCGACAGCTACGGGCTCAAAGAACTCAGTGTACTGCTGAGCCTGTCGCGTCACTATGGTTTGAATGCCGCCAAGTCCGTCACCGAGCCTGTGGCTAAGGCCGCCGGCGTCAATGTCCGGACCTGGCGCGAAATGACCCTTCGTTGAACTGAGCCGTGTTTATCGAACAACCTCCACTGCTATATCGCCTCCTATTTCCGGAGGCCATATGGCGTATCAACCGCTCCGGTGCCGCCACCGTCTATCTCACCTTTGACGATGGCCCCATCCCGGAAGTGACGCCGCAAGTGCTTGACATCCTCGATGCCGAGGGTGTCAAAGCCACTTTCTTTATGGTAGGCGACAACGTGCGCCGTCACCCCGAATTGCTTGACGAAGTTCGCCGTCGCGGACATTCAGTGGGCAATCACACGATGCATCATCTGCAAGGACGTGCCACCACGTGCCGCAACTATCTGCGCGACATCGCCGAGGCCGACGCCCTGATAGGCTCGCCGCTTTTCAGGCCGCCGCACGGTATTATGCGCTGGTCCCAGGCCAAGGCCCTCAAACGCCGTTACAATATCATCATGTACGACGTGGTCACGCGTGACTACAGCCGCCGTTTGACGCCGCGCCGTGTGCTCGAAAATGTGCGTCGCTATGCTCGCAGCGGATCCATCATCGTCTTCCATGACTCGCTCAAGGCGCGCGACAATATGCTGTGGGCGTTGCCGCGTGCCATACGCTGGCTGCGCCGCCAAGGCTATTCCTTCGGCACGCTCGGCGAGTGATTTCGCCTTTCACCTATTACTGAGTCGCGACCCATGGCCGAGAATATTGACACCGATGCCGCGGCGCAACAGGCGCTTGCCGACATACGCCGCGCGGTTTTTGCCGCCGGAGCGTATGCCTGCGGAGTGGTGCGGGCCCTGCCCGTGGCCGCCGAGGTGGTGGCGCATTACGAGGGATGGCTGGCCGACGGCAACGCCGGAAATATGGACTACCTCGGGCGCTACGGCGAAGTGCGGCGCGACCCGCGTCTGCTCCTCGATGGCGAGGGCGCACATACGCTGATTGTTACACTCTTCGCATATCAAGACAATGTCCCCTTGGCCGAGGGGGTGCCATATATTGCGCATTACGCGCTGGGTCAAGACTACCATGACGTATTGCGCCGCCGTCTCAAGGTCGTCGTCGGTCAATTGCGTCCGCGCTTCGGCGGCAAATGGCGCGTATGCGTCGACAGCGCCCCGCTGATGGAACGATATTGGGCGGTACGTGCCGGTCTCGGTGTCATCGGCGATAACGGATGTCTGATTGTTCCCGGAACGGGTGCCAACTTCTTTATAGCCACCATAGTGACTACGGCACAGTTGCCCGTGGACGACCCGGTGGAAGACACTCCGCATTGCCTCGGCTGCGGCCGCTGTGTACGAGCATGTCCCACGGGCGCTCTGCGCGATGACGGCAGTGTCGATGCGCGCCGTTGCATATCCTACCTCACCATCGAGAGCCATGACGATATCCCGGCGGACATCCCTATCGGTAACACCCTATACGGGTGCGATGTATGCCGCCGTGCCTGTCCGCTGGCAAGCGGCAGGGCCGCCGCCGGCCAAGACGCTGATGCAAACTATGGGAATGATGGGAACTGTGAGAATGATGAGAGCGATGAAAGCAGAGGAAATGATGAAAGACCGGTAGGAAATCCGGAATGCACAGAATCTTCCGTTCCCGGCAAATTTGCCGAGGCGTTGACCGTATTGCCGGAATTTACGCCCGATCCACGACTTTTGTCCATGACCGTTGCCGACTGGCGGGCATTGGACGAAGATGGTTATGCCGCCCTCACCGCGCATAGTGCCATGCGTCGCGCATCTTTGGACAAATTGCGCTCCACGCTCCGCCGTTTTCCCGAAGGGTAGGGCACTTGGTATTGTTAGCAGGCGGTTTCGTACATTCGCGCGGAGCCGAAGCTGATATATCGCCTAATAATTGTATCTTTGCGCAACTAAATCATTGAACGGCTAAAAAGCAATAATGGGACGCTTGGTCTTCAATACATCCACGGAAGTGCTCCGTGTGCCTGCCGACGCGGTCGTATTTGTGACTGCCGACGGCAATTACTCCGCCCTCACCACGGCGGACGGCGAGGACTTTGTGCTGACCATGCAACTCGGACAAATCGAAAAGCGTTTGGCCGAGATGCTCGATGATAATGACAACCGCTTTATACGCATCGGCAAAAGCCTGATAGTCAATCGCGATTACATCACTTTTATTAATCCTACCCGGCAGAAGTTGCTTCTGTCGGACTGCCGCACTTTCCGTCAGGAAGTGTCAGCATCCAAGGATGCCCTCAGGGCACTCAAGGAATACGTGGAAAAGGAGGTGCAAAAATGAAAGATAAACATAAAGAAATCAGTGACAACGAGATACGCGTCATAGCTCCGACACCCGACAAGGTTGCCGGAGAGCGTCGAAAGCCGTCGAAGCGCGTGTGGATAGCCGCTGTCGTCGTGATTGCCGTGGCGGTCTTGGTCGCCGTGGCTACCATTGTCTTCTCCGCATCCTCGGAAGAAGATGACCCCAGCGTAGACGAGTCCGTGCAGTACGTGCAACCGGTACCGCCGGTACGCACACAGACAGCCGTGGACGACAGCATCCCGGCCAAGGCCTATACACAGGTGCGCGACACCGTTGTCGGCGGCATTGCATTACAGATTATGACGCCGGTAAATGCCACACCGGCATTAGAAATCGGATATGAAACAATGGCGGATACCACCATTGTGCTGGCTGCTCAGGCGGCGGATATAAGACAGGACAATGGGCGGATAGTCTGTGCCTGCGTTATCAAGGGCGAACTGCTGAGCAAGGGCGTGGCCAAGGCCGGGTTCTGCTCCATCATTGACGGCGAAATTACCATAGGTGTTGCTGATGCGACCCCGATGTTCGAGCAAGCCTTGGTGAGCGGCGGCGACTTCTTCCGCCAGTATCCGCTGGTGGTGGGTGGTCAAATCGTGGAAAACAAACCCAAAAACAAATCCGTGCGCAAGGCTTTGGCCGAAATCTCAGGGAAGGCTTGCGTAATCTCCAGTGTCGAACGCATCACCCTCCATGATTTTTCGCAGGCATTGGTGGATATAGGCGTGCGTAACGCCATATACCTTGTCGGCGGCGACTCGTTGTTCTCGTATAAGGATGAGAATGGCAATAGTGTGCTGGGCGGACGTAGTTATCGTCAATTTTTCAAAAGCGTGAATTTCATCGTCTGGCGATAAACACTTTGTACAGCAAAAAAGATATTTTGTACAACGCCCGGCGTAATGCTTTGCCGGGCGTTTTTTTCATCCGAAATTTGCATCGTCAAAAGAAAACTTAAGGACCTATATGAAGTTTCATTTTTTATCAATCGCAATTGCAGCGCTGACGGTTGCCGCAACTTCGTGCGGCAAACCGGAGCAGCCGCAACCCGAACACCAGGAGAAAAACGCGGTGTATTACTGGAAAACCACTTTCAATACGGATAGCGCTGACTGCGACCTGCTGCTCCGGCACAAAATCGGGCGCGTCTATATGCGTATGTTCGACGTGGTACCCGACATATACCCGTACGACAATAAAATCGAAAATCGAGTGATACCCAATGCCTCGATACGTATTTCCGATCCGCAAAATCGATTGGTCGGGGACTTGGCCGATATCGAATTCGTGCCGGTGGTATATGTCACCCTCGAAGCGCTCAAGGCTATGAAAGGCCATGAAGGCAAACTGGCCTCGAATATCGTAACGCGTGTCCGCAATATGTGCGAATACAACGGGCTGCGCCACGTCTCCGAGCTTCAATTGGATTGCGATTGGACGCCCTCGACCGAGAACTCGTTCTTCTCTCTCTGTGATTCGACACGTCGCATTCTTCAAACGCCGGAATACGGATGGAACTTGAGCTCCACCATACGTCTGCACCAACTGGCCCGTAAGGTGCCGCCAGTGGACCGCGGCGTGCTTATGGTATACAATACCGGCAGCTTTGACAATCCCGACGCGGCCAACTCCATCATCGATGCCGACGATGTGCGTCCCTATCTCAAACGCCTGTCATCGTACAACTTGCACCTCGACGTGGCTTATCCCACCTATTCGTGGCAACTGCTATTCCGCGACCGTCGGTTTGCAGGGCTTATGGCTAATGTCGAACTGACGGACACTTCGGCCTTTACACGCCGCGAGGCAAGCAATGTCTATATGGCTCGCCGTGATGTACCGTATCACAATACGGTCATATATGCCGGCGATATAGTGCGCGCCGAGACATCCTCTTTCGACGATATTATACGTGTCAAGGGTATGATTGAGCAATGCCTGTCCAATCGTCCCCACTCAAATATTCTGTATCACCTCGACTTTGAAAATCTCTCAAAATACAAGCCAAATGAAATCGACAAAATACTTTCGACCGGTCGTTAGTACCTTAGTGCTGCTGTGCGCCGCGGCTTCCGCCTTGGCCTGCGGCCCGTTTTATCCGACAATACCCACGCCCGATTTCTTTACTACGTCGAAATGCAAAAGTATGTCCGACTACGAGCACGCCGAAAATCTGTGGCAGTGGCAGTCGCTCACATCCGAGCGCATACCGCTGTCGGATATCAACGAGGTGGTGTATCGCACTTCGTGCGAGGATTTTAACGGCTGGGTAAACGGCGTAAAGGACAATATCGACAATGCCTTCTATATATATCTGCACAACACTCGTGACAGCGAAATTACCGACTTTTTGGGCATTGCCAAACAGATAGATGCCGAGTGGAACAAGACTCGGTCGCCGTGGTATTATCCGCGCGAAAAGAATTGCGAGAACGAAGGCGGCGATTTTGCCGTGCTCATCGAGCGATGCAACGCTTATAAAGGTACCGTACTCAAAGATCGCTATGCCTTTCAGGTGATTAAGGCGCTGTTTGCCGCGCGTAGCTACGACCGATGCATTCAGTATTACGAAACGGCTTTTGCGGATATCCCGGCTGATAACCTGTTCTCGCGTATGTCGCGCCGCTTTGTCGCCGGGTGCTGGAGCCGACTTGGCGATGTGCACCGTGCCGATTCGATTTTTGCCGGATTGGGAGATATTTGGTCGATAGCGGACGCCGACCCCGTCGAGTATATGATAGAGCGCAATCCCGGCGCTCCGCAGATTATGGACTACATACGCCGAAATGCTTACGACACGGAATTTTTGCGTCGCATGGTCCCGATTGCACATCAGGCTTTGAAAGATGCTCGGGTTAAGACCAAGGGTGACTGGAATTATCTTCTGGCCTACGAGGCTGCCGAGCGCGGCGACAATACTTCGGCGCGTACATATATGCGTCGTGCCATGTGCTCGCGCTTTTCGTCGGACGAATTGCGCGAATTGGCGCGTGCCTACAAGATGAAACTCGATGCACGTATCGGCGACCGTAGCTCGCTCCTTGCCGACCTCAAATGGATGGAGACTAAGGGCGATCCGGCCAATGCCGACGCCTGCGAATGGGTGCGTCGTGTGCGCAATGTCATATACTCCGATTGGGTGCCGCAGTTGTGGCGACAGCGCGATTATGCCACGGCTATATTGCTGAGCGGATATGCCGATAATCTTGAGCCGCAGTCGCGCGGGTGGTATAATTATGTCGCGGAGTATCAAGACTACAAGCTCGAAATGTGCGACGGGTTGTCGCTATCTATGGCCGAGATACGAGCCGACGAAAGATTCTATAATCCGCGAGACTACGGATGTCTGTCTTTCCAGCTTATGGGCAGCCTCAAGTGCAAGCAGCTCATCGCCACCTATGGCAAGATGCAGTCCCATACGTCGTTGTACACGTTCCTGCGCCGCAAGGCACGTACCGACCGCGATTATGTCTACGAGCTTATCGGCACTCTGGCTTTGCGCGAAGCGAATTATGGCCGAGCCATCGAATACCTCTCCAAGGTCAGCCGCCGATACTTGCGCACAACCAATATCTACAAGCAAGGATGGCTTAAACTCGACCCGCTACAAGCCTATGCGTCGTCGTGGGCATCCGTTTTGCCGGCCAAGATTACGGCATCACTTGATGCTGCGGATCAGTCCGAAGAGTCGGCCAAACTTCGCTTTGCACGTCGAATGCAGGCTTTGCAGCGGCAAATGCGCCACGGCCGCGCCGCCGACGACCGCGGACTAGCGCGACTGGCGTATGCCGTCGGGCGATACAATTCGCTTGAGGACTATTGGTTCCTGACTCAATACTGGCGCGGTGAGGGTGTACAGCTCTTCAGCCCGGCGTCCGAGTATTATTACGGCGATTATGAGACCAAAAACGGTAAGCCTTACGGTTTCCTCTACAAATATGACAATAAGGACAGTGCTGCCGCCAATGCGCTGTACAAGCGCGAAGTAGCGGCTTCGTTGGCTATGCTCTCTGATGAGGCACGTGCACGTGCCGAGTACAACCTGGGCAATCTGCGTACCGTCGTCATACGCTACGGCAACACTGCTATGTCCGGGCATGTGCGTGCCCACTGCGACCGCTGGCGACAATGGCGGTAATAATGTCGAATGTCGAATGTGGAATGTGGAATTGGGCTGCGCCGGGGTGGCCTTGGCCGGGACCTGAGGGACTTTAAGGTCTTTAAGGTCTTTAGGGTCCTTAGGGTCCTTAGGGTCCTTAAGGTGGAATTATGACATAGTTCTCATAGCTTCCATAGCTTCCATTGTCATTACTCTCTTAGGTCTCATAACGCCTATTTTTCTCATTATCGGGAAATATTTGTGCGGGCGGGGGATTTTGTTTAATTTTGTGGATATAATGCCATAGCAGGCGCGGACGAGTGCCGGCGCCCTGTGGCAGACACAAAAATGCATCACCGATCCCGAAGATAATATGCAGGCAGACAATACGCAAGCGACCAAGATGACCCCTGAGGAAGAGAACCGGATGATAGACGACGCCTTCCGCGATGTTCTCAACGGCTATCTGGCGAGTAATCACCGCAAGAAAGTCGAAATCATAGAACGCGCCTACCGGTTTGCACGCAGTGCCCACGCCGGGGTGCGCCGCCGTAGCGGCGAGCCGTATATCATGCACCCCATAGCGGTGGCCAAGATTGCGAGTCAGGAGATAGGACTTGGCTCGACATCTATATGCGCGGCCTTGCTGCACGATGTGGTCGAGGATACGGACTTCACCGTCGATGATATTCGCCAGCACTTCGGGGACAAAATTGCACGCATAGTCGAGGGCCTGACCAAGATTTCGGGCGGTATTTTCGGCGACAAAGCATCGGCCCAAGCCGAGAATTTCCGCAAATTGTTGCTGACTATGAGCGAGGATATACGCGTGGTGCTCATCAAAATGGCTGACCGCCTGCACAATATGCGTACGTTGGGGTCGATGGCTCCGCGCAAGCAGTATAAGATTGCCGGTGAGACGTTGTATATCTATGCGCCGTTGGCCCATCGTCTCGGCCTTTTTGCCATAAAGACCGAATTGGAAGACTTGTCCTTCAAGTACGAGCATCCTGCCGCCTACGAGCGCATACGCCAGCAAATCAAGGACAGCGATGCAGCGCGTGCCGCGATATACAGCGATTTTGCAGCGCCCATAGCCGCCAAGTTGGACAAGATGGGCTTGGTGTACGAAGCCAAGGCACGCCTCAAGAGCGTCTACTCGATATGGCGCAAAATGGAGACCAAGCACATTCCCTTCAAGGAAGTCTACGACCTATATGCCATGCGTATCGTCTTCGAGTGCGATGACCCCGAAAAGGAAAAATCGATATGTTGGAGCATCTATTCGGCCATTACCGATCTGTACAAACTCCACCCCGAGCGTACACGTGACTGGGTGGCCACGCCCAAGGCCAACGGCTATCAGGCCCTGCACCTTACCGTTATGGGCCCCGATGGCAACTGGATTGAAGTACAGATACGCAGTCGGCGTATGGATGAGATTGCCGAGAAGGGCTTTGCCGCGCACTGGAAATACAAAGTGGGAGAGGGCGAAGAGGAAAGCGAGCTGACCGTATGGTTGCGCACCATCAAGGACATCTTGGATAATCCCGAGCCCAGCGCCATAGACTTCCTGGATACGCTGAAACTCAACCTTTTTGCCTCGGAAATTGTTGTATTTACGCCCAAAGGCGAGCTTTTGACTCTGCCTGCCGGAGCTACCGTGTTGGACGTGGCCTTCACGCTGCACAGCGAGTTGGGCCTGCATTGCATCGCCGGGAAGGTCAATCATAGGCTGGTTCCGCTGTCGCATAAGCTCAGTAGCGGCGACCAAGTGGAAGTGCTCACTTCGCAGAGCCAGCGCCCCGATCCTTCGTGGATGAACTTCCTGAACACGGCCAAGGCGCGTAGCCGTCTCCATGCGGCTTTACGTCGCGATCGCCAGCCGGTCATGGCACGCGGCCGTCAGATGTTGCAAGAGTTTCTTGATGCCAACGAGATGACGCTCGAAGTGGAGTTGACCAATAAATTGCAGACTTATTATGGCGCCGCTTCGCGCGACGAGTTGCTCTTGGGAATCGGTGACGGGCGCTTCGTGCTCGATCAGAGCGCTGTATCGCTGCTTCGCGGCAAGGGCAAGAGCCACAGTACACTCGGGAAGATAGCCTCAGTGGCCAAGTCCCTGGTAGGCTACGGCAATAAGGCGTCGGCGCCTGCCGCCGAGTCAACTCTTGCCGAAACCGAGCCGGTGGACACATCGCAGACTTATGTACTGAAATATGACGAAAACGGCAGCAACTTCGATATCGCCGATTGCTGCTGCCCCATACCGGGCGACGAAGTCCTCGGATTTGTCAACGATGACGGACGCGTGGTTGTGCATGCCCTCAATTGCCCCCGTGCTTTGGTGCTCAAGGCCAGTTACGGCAATCGTATAGTGACTACGCGCTGGGCTGCTTCGTCCGGCAAATTCCTGGCGCACGTGCACGTCGAAGGCATTGACCGCCACGGCATACTCCAGGAAATCACCGCCACCATAGCAACGCATAAAGAAATAGACCTGCGCAAACTGGACATTGAGGCCACGGGCGAAGTCTTCCATAGCGACATTTGGGTGCGCGTGGGTGATGTGGCTGTCGTGAACGACTTATGCCATCGTCTTTCCAAGATTGAAGACGTCTCTCAAGCCACGCGCATTATGTAACATCTCGACCGATACCAAAGCATCTCCCTCCGATCGCAACTCCTTGACAAGCATAAATCTCCTCGCATAAAATAATATAACACAGTGACACGCAAGAATATAATCATAACGCTACTGATGGCCGCGGTTTCATTGGCCATTATCGTATACTTCTATCCGCATCAATCAACGCGGCGCTATGTCTACGAGCAAGGCAAGCCCTGGAACTACGCCAAACTGATAGCTCCTTTCGATTTTGTCGTCAGCCTTGACTCGGCCACCGTGCGTGCCAAGAGCGACAGCGTTCGCGCCCGCTTTGTGCCGGTGGCTCATCGGGCCGATGTAAGTGTCGATTCGATAGGTAATGAGGTCGTTGCACGTATGAGTCGGTCTCTCGGCGGAGCCCTTAGCTTCCTGCCCGATGCCGTAGTTTTGCGACAATTCAGGGCCGAAGTGCGACGCGTATTGACTTCGGCCTATGCCGCCGGTGTCGTCTCCGATTCGCTGGACAAGGTCGCCGGCGCCGTGGGCGGACGCCTCCGCATCAAGGACGGCGCCACGCTGATGCTTACCGAGACATCTACGCTGTTCACTCCCATGCAGTTATACCGCCGCATCGACTCCGTGGCCGATAAAGCGGGAGTGCGTGCACTGCTGTCACGTGCCAATATCGGCGCCGTGCTTGTGCCGAATATCATCTACGACCGGGAAGACTCGGAGCGCCTGCTCAACGAGGACATCGCCGCCGTCACCGTGCCGCGCAATACCATACAAAACGGCCAGACAATCATAGACAACGGTACGGTCATCACCGCCAAAGACTATGCAACGCTCAAAGCCTACGAACGTGCGGCGGCCGAACACCGCAGCCAAGACACTCGCAACAGTATTATGAACACCTGCGGCCAGGCGCTGTACGTGGCCTTTATGCTTGCTGCATTGGTGCTATACTTGGTGCAATACGAGCCCAAGATAAGTCAGTCGATGCGCTCGATGCTGTTTGTTTTCAGCCTTATAGTGCTGTTCTTTGTGCTGGGTGCGATGCTTGACCATATCATCCCCGGCATAGGCATATACCTGATGCCGTTGGCGATAGTGCCGGTGCTGGTACTCGTATTCTTCAGTGGCCGCGTGGCACTGATGACCGGAGCCGTGCTGACACTGTTGTGCGCCGGTATCACCGAAGTGCCGCTACAATACATCACACTACAGATTGTAGCGATATGCGCCGCCGTCTACTCGCTGCGCCAGCTCTCGCGCCGTTCCCAATTGCTGCGTGCGTCCTTCTACGTACTGGGCGCGTTGTTGGTGGCCTATATCACGCTGCAATTGCTCTCTCAAGGATCGTTGCAATACTTCTCGTGGCGCATGGTGGCCATTCTCGGCGCGTATGCACTACTTGCCTCCATGGCCTATGTGCTGATGAGCGCCGTTGAGCGACTCTTTGGCTTCGTGTCCAATGTTACACTTGTCGAACTGGCCGATGTCAACGCTCCGCTGCTGCGACAGCTCTCGGACGAATGTCCCGGCACCTTCCAGCACTCCATAGCCGTGAGCAATCTGGCCGGAGACGCCGCCCAGCGTATAGGCGCCAATCCGATGTTGACACGTGCCGGCGCCCTCTACCACGACATAGGTAAGCTGTCCAATCCCATGTTCTTTACTGAAAATCAGCACGGTGTCAATCCGCATGACGGCCTCGATCCCAAGAAGAGCGCCGAAATCATCATTAACCACGTCTCCGATGGACTGCGCCGCGCCGAGCGTGCCGGAATTCCTGCGGTCATACGCGATTTCATCAGCCAGCACCACGGCACCGGCAAAGCTAAGTACTTCTACTTCACTTATTGTCAGGAACATCCCGGCGAGGACGTAGATCCGGCTCCGTTTACCTATCCGGGGCCCAACCCCAAGACGCGCGAGGCTTCGGTGCTGATGATGGCCGACAGTGTGGAAGCTGCATCTCGCAGCTTGCGCGACAATACGCCAAAGTCCATACGCGAATTGGTGGACATAATCATTGACGGACAGATTGCCGACGGCCTGCACAACGACTCGCCGCTGAGTTTCCGCGATGTCCGCATCATCAAGGATAGCTTTGCACGCCGACTGGCCACCATATATCACAGTCGCATTTCCTATCCCGAAGACCCCACCAAGAATAATAAAGAGACAAAAAACACGTTATAAAATAATACGACAATGGCGAGACGACGCAGCATACGCACTATCATCGCGGCAGTCGCGGTCCTTGTGGCCGTGGGTGCGCTTGTGTCGTGCAATGCTCGCAAGAAGAATACTGCGGCGGCTCGCCAATACACAGCCTTCATCACTCGATACAACATCTACTACAACGGTGACCGCCATTATGTAGAGACCCTCGAGGAGATGGAGAAAGCCTACGAGGATGATTACACGGACATCATCTATGCACATCCCGCCGAGGCCAAGCAAAACCCCAAGGCTCCGCAGCCTTCCGGGGATTTCAATCGGTCCATAGAGAAGGCTCAGAAGGCCATACAGTTGCGCTCGATTACCAAGAAGCCGCCCAAATCTTCGGGTAAGCGTAATGACCCCGAATATAAGAAATGGATGCGCCGCGAAGAGTATAATCCCTTTCTGCACAATGCGTGGCTGATGATGGGCCGCGGTCAGTATATGAACGGAGACTTCTCCGGAGCGGCTTCCACGTTCTTCTATATTTCCAAGCATTTTTGGTGGCTGCCCAAGACCGTGACCGAGGCTCAATTGTGGCAGGCGCGGTCATATTTGGCCATGGACTGGCTGTACGAGGCCGAGGCTATCATCGTTCGCATCAAGCCCGACGAGATTACCGACGGCAAGGTTACGGGCCTCTACAATCTGGATTTGGCCGAGCTGAATATCCGTCGGCATAATTATGCCGAGGCTGTCGAGCCGCTGCGTCTGGCCATTAAGCACTCTTCCGGAGCGCAGAAGACCCGATTATGGTTCCTCCTGGGTCAGGTGCTCAGCCGCCTTGACCGTAAAGCCGAGGCATATACCGCCTTCGGCAAAGCCGGAGGGGCGTCCAATGCCACATATCGCACGCGGTTCAATGCACGTATCAAGCAGTCGGAAGTATATACCGGCAGCAATATCGAGCCCGAAGTGAAGGCTCTGCGTCGTATGACGCGTTATGACCGCAATAAGGAATACCTCGATCAGATATACTATGCCATAGGCAACTTGTACTTGAGCCGCGGAGACACCGTGCGTGCCGAAGCCAATTATATCTTGGCGGCCGAGAAATCTACGCGTAACGGCATAGACAAGGCTTTGGCGCAAGTGAAACTCGGCGGGCTGTACTACAAGCAGCACAAGTACGAGCTGGCTCAGCCGTGCTACTCGGAAGCGGTGCCGCAATTGCCGGACAACTTCCCCGGACTGGACACGCTCAAACGTCGCTCCGACGTGCTGGACGAGCTGGCCGTATACAGCCAGAATGTCAACCTCCAAGACAGTCTGCTGCGACTGGCGGCTATGGACGAAAATCAGCGTAATGCAATCATCGACCGCATTATCGCCGAATTGACGAAGAAAGAGAAGGAAGAAGCCGATGCGGCACGCCGCGAGGAATTCAAGGCCAAGCAAGAGTCCGGCAACGACCCGTATATGGGGCAGTCTTCGGCGCCTCAAACCTATACGCTGAATACCGATGATAGTTGGTACTTCTACAATACGGCTACGCGCAACGCCGGTAAGACCGAATTCCAACGCCGTTGGGGTGCACGCAAGCTCGAGGACAATTGGCGTCGCCGCAACAAGACATCCTTCGCTATGAGCGACTTTGACAGCAGTAGCGCCACAGACGAGGACAGCGGAGATGTAGCCGAGAATCCGGTGGATACCATATCGCCCGAGGAAAAAGAGAAGCAGGAAAAAGCCGAGAATCCGCATTATCGCGAGTATTATCTCAAGCAGATACCATTCAGTGATGCGGACAAGGCGGTGGCGCATGACGTCATACAAGAAGGCCTGTTCAATATGGGTGTCATCCTCAAGGACAAACTTAATGACTTTGACGCGGCCATGGAGGAGTTTGACCGCTTGCTCGTGGATTATCCCGACAATGTGTATCGTTTGGAGACGTATTACAATATCTATCTGATGTTTGTGCGCACCGGCAACGATAGTATGGCCGAGCGCTACCGACAGATGATAGTGAATGGTTTCAGGGACAGCAAGTATGGAGAGGCTCTACGTAACCCGGACTATATCAACAACCTGCGGCAAATGGATGCCGTTCAGGAAAAAATTTACGAGGACACCTACGAGGCCTATATGGCAAACAACAACGAGGCTGTGCACAGCGGCTATCAGCGCATGGCCGACGAATTCCCCATGAGCAAGCTCATGCCAAAGTTCATGTTCCTGGACGCCTTAGCATACGTCACCGAGAACAACCCCGAACAATTCAACGCCACGCTGCGCACGATGCTCGAGCGCTATCCTGATACGGATGTCGCGCCCATCGCCTCGGCATGGCTCAAGGGTATGGCTGCCGGGCGTCAGCTGCATACGGGCGGCGGCACCAATATGCGCGGAATGCTTTGGGATATCAGCTTGACCAACGACACCACCGCCGGCGAGAAAGCCGCCATCAACTTTACACTCAACGAGTCCGACCCGCAAGTATTAGTGATGGTTTTCCCCACCGATGCGGTATCCTCCAATCGTTTGCTCTTTGACATTGCACGCCACAACTTCCGCAGTTTTGTGGTTAAAGACTTTGACCTCGAGCAAATGAACTTCGGCCGTCTTGGCATGATTGTCATCGGGCCCTTTGAAAATCTCGGAGAGCTCAACCACTATCGCCGCGTTATGGCCGCCTCCACGGAATTCCGCCTGCCCGACGGCGTGCGCCCCGTGCCCATAAGTCGGAGCAATTTCGATGCCCTGCTGCAAAGCGGCGGCACACTTGATGACTACTTCCGCTTCCTGCAAGAACAAAACTATCAGGACGCCCAATCGGGACTGCTGCCTTATCACGAGATACAGACGCTGCCCGAGGCCGAAGCCGAAGCATCAGCGGCCGCATCAGAACCTGCAACGGCGGAGAGCTCAGAGGCAGTGCCGACGCCTTCGGAGAATACTGAGAGCACTGAAAATTCGGAGAACTCCGAGCCGGAGAAGCCTGCCGCCGAGCCTGCTCCGACAGCCACCCCGGCTCCCGCACCTGTGGCAGAGCCGGAAGCAAAGCCCGCGGCAGAGCCGAAACCGGAGACCACACCTGCGACCGGGCCGAAGCCGACAACCAAGCCGGCGGAAAAGCCGAAGCCCGCGCCCAAGCCGAAGCCGCGCCCAGCGTATGACCCCGGCAGCGAGGGCGATGAAGACGACCCACTTCTTAATTGACATACACACCTCCTCACGTACACACTATGGCAGACACAACACAACAACGACACTCGATACTATGGGCGGACGATGAAATAGACCTCCTGAAACCGCACCTGCTATTCCTCGAGCGCAAAGGCTATGACGTGGCCACGGCTATGAGCGGGCGCGATGCCTTGGATATGTGCGCTACGCGACATTTCGATTTGATTATACTCGACGAGAATATGCCGGGTCTGACTGGCCTCGAGACTCTCGCGGCCATCAAGCAAAGCCAGCCGCACATACCGGTGATAATGATCACTAAGAGCGAAGAGGAAAATATTATGAATCAGGCCGTAGGTAATAAAATCGCCGATTACCTCATCAAGCCGGTCAATCCTAATCAGATACTCATAGCGCTGAAAAAGCACTTGCACAGCGACCGTCTGGTCAGCGAAACGGCTGCTGCCGACTATCGTCATGAGTTCGGAAGGCTGTCTATGGCCATCAACGACGCCTCCGGCATTTCCGATTGGATGGATCTGTATCGGCGTCTGGTGTTCTGGGAAATGGAATTGTCCGATTCGGCGACGGATATGCACTCCATGCTCGAGATGCAAATGTCCGAGGCCAATACAGCTTTCAATAAATACATACGCCGCAATTACGAGCGTTGGATATTGCCCGACGGCACTATTGACAGCGACAACACCCATACGCCGCTACTCAGTCCCAGGGTGCTGCCCTCCAAGGTGTTCCCGATGCTGCGCGGCGGCGACAAAGTGTTCTTTATACTTATTGACAACTTCCGTCTGGATCAATGGCTGGCCGTCAAGCCCATACTGGCCGAGATGTTCACCATTGACGAAGACCTGTATACCTCGATACTACCCACTGCCACCCAGTATGCGCGTAACGCCGTATTCTCCGGGTTGATGCCGGCCCAGATCGCCAAGATGTTCCCCGAGCTATGGGTCGATGAAGAGTCTGAGGAGGGTAAAAACGTTAACGAATCGGCACTGGTGCAGACCATGCTTCAGCGCTATCGACTGCCTTACAAATTCAGCTACAACAAAATCAATGACTCGGTGGCCGGAGAAAAACTGTTGCGCGACTTCGCCAATCTGTTTCACAACGACCTCAATATCATAGTGCTCAACTTTATAGATATGCTGTCGCATGCCCGTACCGAGAGCAAGATGATACGCGAATTGGCTTCCACCAACGCCGCCTATCGCAGCCTGACGAGCTCGTGGTTCCGTCACTCGACGGTCATAGATATGTTCCGCAGCATTGCCGCCGCCGGGTTCAAGATTGTGCTCACCACCGACCACGGAACCATTCGAGTCAATAATCCCGTCAAGGTCGTCGGCGACAAGAATACCAATACCAATCTGCGCTACAAAGTAGGCAAAAACCTCGGGTATAACCCGCGCCAGGTCTATGAAATCAAGCAGCCCGCGCGTTTCGGATTGCCCTCGCCCAATGTCTCGTCCACCTACGTCTTTGCCGGCGGGCGCGACTTCTTTGCCTATCCCAACAACTACAATCACTACGTATCCTACTATACAGACACCTTCCAGCATGGCGGCATCTCTATGGAAGAGATGCTTGTGCCGCTGATAACACTCACTCCGCGATGAAACCGTTGATACTGCCTGCAAGCAAACGTAAGCCGGCGCCCAAGCCTTCGGGCGATAGTAGGCGTCTGGTCGTCATAGGCGCCAACGGCGCCGGCAAAACCCGCTTTACGGACGCTATGTGCGCCGACCCGGACAATAAAGCCTTCCGTCTCAACGCCATAGACGCGCTATACGCCGTTCGCAGTCTCGATGCCGAACACAACGCCATAGACGCTCTGGTGGCCGATTCTATTGTCCCCGTGGCCGAGCAGGAGCGCCCCCAATGTCGACTGGAGCGTCTGCTCTCGCTGCTTATGGGGGATGAGCTGGTGAGCCTGCTTGACTACAAAATCGCCCGCCATGCCGGCAAGACCGCGTCGCTGCCTCCGTCCACGCGTCTTGATACCGTCTTCGAGCTGTGGAAAGCCATATTTCCCGGCAGCAACATGTTCGTTAGCGGTGGCCGCATACGCTTCAGCCGTCGCGACAGCAACGACACATACAGGGCTTTTCGCCTGTCTGACGGTGAGCGCGTGGTCCTGTACTATGCCTCCGCCGTGCTGTATGCGCCCAAGGATGCCAATATCGTTATCGACAGCCCAGAGATGTTCCTGCATCCCACCACCATGCAAAGTTTGTGGAACCGCATCGAGGAATTGCGCCCCGACTGTCGTATGGTGTATGTGACGCATGATCTTGACTTTGCGTCTTCGCGTTTGGACGCCGAGGTGCTGTGGGTGCGGTCGTATGACGCCGGGCAAAAATGTTGGGACTATGACATAATGCCTCGCGGTGCCGTCACTCCCGACATCTATGCCGCCATCGTGGGCGAGCGCAAGCCCGTGCTCTTCGTGGAAGGCGATGTGATACACAGCATCGATTATCGTCTGTATAGCCTTATATTCAGGGAGTATGCGGTCAAACCCTTGGGTAGTTGCGATCGTGTCATTGAGGCCACGCGTACCTTCAACACCCTCAGCGACTTCCATCATTTGACCGCCATGGGCATCGTTGATCGCGACCGCCGCGACGACCGCGAAATCGAGTATCTGCGCAGCCGCAATATCAACGTTCCGGCTGTGGCCGAAATTGAAAACATGTTTCTGCTGCCGGAGGTGGTGGCCGCCGCCGCCGAGGCGTGCGGCAAGAATGCCGGTGCCATCGTCCAAAAGGTCAGGGCGTACATCCTCGGCGAATTCAAGCACATGGCCAATGCGCAGGCATTGGAGCATACCCGGCATCGCGTCAAGCGGCTTGTCGAATATCGCATAGATGGCAAATTTAACAACATCAATGCCTTGCAAAAGCATTTGGCCTCCCTGCCCGAGGAACTCAACCCGCGCGCCATTTACGAAAGCCTGTGCCGCGAGTTTCGCGGATATATATCGCAGGGCGACTATTTGTCGGTGTTGCGCGTGTTCAATCATAAGCCCATGCTGGCCGATTGTGGCGTAGCCACATTGTGCGGTCTCGCCAATAAGGACCGCTACATACGTCTGGTGCTGCGCTTGTTGCGTGGCGATGATGTGTCCGCTCGGCGCATACGTATGGCCGTGCTGCGTGCTTTGGATGTCAAAGACACGACGCCACGGAGTGTGACGGCGCAGACTGCCGCATCTCGCGGAGTGATGTCTCGAAATATTGACGGCACAGTTGCTCAGGTAGAAAATAAAGACAAGAAATGATAAACTTCACACCCATGGCGCGCGCCTTGATGATGCAGCGCGTACGCGCCGCTCGCACCTGGCGCGGCGACGGCATCGAAAAGGCACAACGCCGCGTATTGGCATGGCTGACACGCCGTGGCGCCGTCACCGAGTACGGCCGCGGCCGCATAGTATCTACCGATGATGCCGACGTTTTCCGCCGGGCCGTACCCACGGTGGCTTATGCCGACATACGTCCGATGGTGCTGCGCATGATTGACGGACAGAGCAATATCTTGTGGCCCGGCAAAGTGCGCCGCTATGCCCAGTCCTCAGGCACCGGTGACGGACGCAGCAAGTACATACCTATCAGCAATGACAGTTTGCGTCTGAACCATTATCGCGGCGCCACTGATGCTGTAGCCCATTACTTGGCGTTATACCCCGACAGCCGGATGTTTTCCGGTAAGGGATTTATTCTCGGCGGCAGTTTTGCCAACACCCTTGACCGGCCGGCAGCGCGCGGTGTCAAGGTCGGAGACCTCAGCGCCAACCTCATAGATGATATCAATCCCGTGGTCAATCTTGTGCGCGTGCCGTCGAAACATGTCGCCCTCATGGAAGACTGGACGCTCAAAGTGCCGGCCTTGGTGCGTGCCGCCCGTGGCGCTAATGTCACCAATATATCCGGTGTGCCGTCGTGGTTTATGACCGTCATCAAGGAGGTTATAAAATCAGTACCCGGCGCCGAGACCATCCACGATGTTTGGCCCAATCTCGAAGTGTTTTTTCATGGAGGCATCTCCATGGCTCCGTATCGCGACGAGTATGATCGCCTGTGTGACGGCATCCGTATGCGCTATCAGGAGACATATAATGCCAGCGAAGGTTTCTTTGCCGTGCAGGACTTGCGCGAGCACGACAAAGGTATGCTTCTGCTGCTTGACGCCGGAGTCTTCTACGAATTTGTTCCGTTAGAACATTGTGATGATCCGTTTCCACCATCGTTGACCGCTTGGCAAGTCGAGGCCGGGAAGACCTATGCTATGGTTATCACTGCCGCCAACGGCCTGTGGCGCTACCGCATAGGCGATACAGTGTGTGTCACCTCCATTGACCCTCTGCGCATTGCCATAGCCGGGCGTACAGCTCATTATATCAACGCTTTCGGCGAAGAAGTAATGGTACATAATACCGATGCGGCCTTGGCTGCGGCCTGCGCCGCCACCGGCGCCGGCGTGCGCGACTACACCGTTGCACCCGTTTTTGCCGACAGCGGCCATCGCGGCCGCCATCAATGGCTGATTGAATGGAATGTCCCGCCGCGCGACCTCGAGGACTTCGCCCAACGCCTCGATGATGCATTGCGCAGCGTCAACAGCGATTACGATGCCAAGCGCTCGGGCAATATCTTCCTGGGCCGACTGTCCATCACCGTGGCCGCGCCGGGACTGTTTGAGCGCTGGCTGGCTTCAACGGGCAAACTCGGCGGCCAACGCAAGGTGCCGAGACTGAGCAACGACCGACACATCATGGACGCTATTACGGCACTTGGCGATGCGCCCGAGTCGCGATGATTTTGCAATGTATAAGATTTGGTAGATACACATCTCAAAACAAGATATACAAGAAAGAATAAACACACAAGATACAAAATTATGAAAACCAAACACTTGATTATCGCTGCGGCTATGGCTTTCATCGGCCTCTCCGCTTCGGCAACCGCCTCGGCGTCTTGTTGCGGCGCCCCGGCTGCCCCCAAGTATGTATTCCTCTTTATTGGTGACGGCATGGGCATGGGCCCGGTGATGTCCACATTGGCCTATCAACGTATGGTACATCCGACAGACACCTTGCTGATGTCCACTTTTCCGGTGGTGTCGTGGTGTCAGACCTACTCGGCTTCGTCGCCGGTGACGGATAGTGCCGCCGCCGGCACGGCTCTTTCGGCCGGCGTCAAGACCAAGAACGGGATGCTCGGCATGAGCCCCGACACCGTGGCCGTGACCTCCGTGGCGCGTCAACTTAAGGATAAGGGGTGGGGTGTAGGAATTATAACCTCCGTTGCGCCCGATGATGCTACGCCCGGCGCGTTCTATACACATGTGCCTCACCGCAGTATGTACTATCAGATAGACTGTGATGCCGCCGCTTGCGGCTACGACTTCATCGCGGGTGCCGGACTGCGCGGACTCAAGGACAAAGAAGGCAAGGCCACTGATGTGCTTGATCGCTTTGCCGCTGCCGGAGTCACCATAGCTCGCGGTCTTGATGCCTTGCCTGCCGCCACGCCCGGCAGCCGCGTGCTGCTCCTGTCGCCCGAGAATGTGGGCGAAACCAACAACGTCAGCTATACCATAGACTCCGTGGCAGGGGCGCTGAACCTCCCGGCAATGACCGGCGCCGGCCTTGAATATGTGCAAGGTACGGCAGCTCAGCCCGGACGCCCGTTCTTTATGATGGTCGAGGGCGGCAATATCGACCACGCGTTGCACGGCAATGACGGCGGCGCCGCTATCAAGGAAATTATCAATTTCGATCAAGCTATACGCGTAGCTTACGACTTCTACCTTCAGCATCCCGACGAGACACTTATTGTCATTACCGCCGACCACGATACCGGTGGTATGACCTTGGGCAACAGCGTGCTGCACTACGATGCCAAGCCCGGATACATTGACAGTCAGCGTGTGTCTAAGGAAGAGTTTTCGGCTTATTGCAAGGGTATTCTCAAAAGCCGTCGCATCTTTCTCTGGGATGATATGAAGGAATATTTGACAGACAACCTCGGATTGTTTACCGTAGTGCCTGTATCCGCCGAGCAGGAACAAGCCCTACGCGACAAATTTGAGGCCTGCTTCACCCAACGCAATTCGGCCGACCAGGAGACCCTATACGCCAGCTTCAATTCGTTTGCCGTCGATGTATTCCGTCATCTTAACGGACAGACCGGCTTCGGTTTTACCACCACCAGCCATACAGGCAATCCCGTACCCGTCTTCGCTGTCGGTGTCGGCGCCTGCCGCTTCAAGGCGCTCAACAACAATAAGGATATTCCGGAAATCATTCGGTCGCTGACCGGAATCTGAAAGCCCGGAACGCCCGGCTCCCGGGAGTAATGGGAGCTATGGGAATAATAATGGGAACGATGGCAAGGTATATGCGCATGTCATCGTTCTCATTATTATAATTCGTGGTATTTCATTATTGCTGTCCGATAGATTAATTGCTTGCGCCTCTTTTGTTAAATATTTTTAACAGTAAGCGGTTGCTGTGAATAAAAAAGTGTCGGTACATTTGCAATGTGTGATAGTTCCACATCAATCAGCGCCTTATGATTGTTTTGATAATATCTTAATGTCACCTTTCACCGGTATGCCATATTCACGATACTTGTTTACGATTATGCTGACGCTCATGACGTTTTATGGGTGGGCATCACCGAGTGTCGCCGCAAGTCGGTTCGTGTGCCATGGAGTGGGGCTGCATGAGCCTGAACGTTCCTCGCTGTGGAATTTGTCTGACGTGTCGACCTTGGACAAGGCCGGGTTAAATCTTGCTCCGCGATATGTCGCAACATCCGTGCACGACGGAGATAGTGTTCGTACTATTATATCCGAGATTATCGACGGACGGCGTATGCGCTATCTTGTTGATGGCTCCAACTTGATATGGATTGGCGAGGAGACACCTGAAATGTATATCCGGGTTGACACTCTTTGCTATACATCGGCCTTGCTGCCTTTCGGCGATTGTGCGGCATCGTTGAGCTTGTCCGGCGCACATAGTCGTGAAAAAAATATTCGTGATTATTCGGCTCATGGTCGTTATTGCAACAATATGTATATCGTTGAGAAGGGCATTTATTGTACAACCCGGCCTCAACCCGGCATAATAGTGTTAGGACCGGACAGCCTTGACGCATTACTAACGATAGAATCTCGCCGATATACTGCCGACATCTCAGGTAAAGCGTTTTCGTCACTCCCGGATGCGGTTCGCGACAGTCTCGAAATCTACACGGTAACTCGTTATCGTTGGTATGTGTCTGACAACTATTCTATGCCGATTGCCGTGCAAACAAATACGTCTTCGCGATCTGCCATCGATGGCAGTGAGATTGATGCCGCGTCTTCGCTATATACTCTCGCTTCTGACGATATTAAAGCACTGGCGCGCCCAAAGGATAATTTTAGGGATATTGAGTCAGTAATTAATAACGCCCGGGCATACTATGCCGCCGGAAGTCTCCATATTATATTAAATTCGCGTATGGATTTGGCCATCGCCATAGGCGTTAGCAGTCTTGACGGCATACCATATTACAGCAAGACAATTCATATTAACGGCATTGAAGAAGAACAAGATATAGTGTTGACAGATCTGCCGTCATTGCCGTCAGGTCGTTATATGGTCGGCATAAATTGCTCCGATACACCTGCGGTCGTAAACAGATTATATATCGTTGTCCCTTGAAAGTTCCACTGAATGAAGTTTGAATAAAATTTAAATAGAGTGTAGACTATGAGCGGTAGAAGGTGGCTTGTGTTTTTGGCGTGTGTGGCGGTCGCGGTGGCGGTCGCGCACGGCGAGGTATCGGTGCCGTGGCAGGAGAGCGGGGTGTGGCCCGAGAGTCCGCAGGCGCGCGCCATTCGTCAGGCTGAGATGCCGGCACCGGCTATGCTCACGGGGGCTTGTGAGTTTGACGTGCCACTCTACACGCTGAGTGTCGGCGATGTGTCGATACCGCTGTCGCTGCATTATCGTTCAAACGGCATACGCGTCGACGATGACCCTCAGCCCGTGGGTTATGGCTGGATATTGTCGCCGGCGTTGCGCGTCTCGCGCCAAATCATGGGGCGTCCCGACGAGTTGTTCCGTCCTCGCGGCACGGATATGACTAATGATTATGTGACCGATTTTCGCTCGGTGGTGATGGACGCCAAGGCGACAAGCGCGGCTACGCACGACTCCTTGACGCGTTATGATGCCGAGCATGACATTTATACGGTTTATCTGCTCGATGCCACACTGACCCTCGTTCGCGATTGGGAGTCTGGGGCGTTTCACGGCGTGGGCTGTGACGAGTACACCATAACCGCCGACAGAGCCTTGCAAGCAATACGCGTAACCGACCCTCGGGGACGCGTGTATATATTCTCCACTCCCGGTGAGTACACCGATGAGCGCATAAACCGCACGGAGTGGCTGCTCACGTCGTTGTCGCTCACCACCGGCGAGCAAATAGACTTCTCGTGGTTTGCTTTTCATCACATTGCCCACGGACAGAGTTTCTTCGGTCCAAAAAGCGTGATTTACGGCTGTGAGAGTCCGCAATTCATCGAGCAGAACGAACCCACAGACGGTGAGCGCACAAAAAACAACAGAACATTTGGCAGTGCCGCGCTGTCTCAAATTACATTCCCCGGCGGCAGGGTGACGCTGAGCTATTCCTCGCCGGCAGGGTTTTATATGCTTGATTCGTTGACAGTGTATTGGGGCGACAGTGTCGTGCACCGCGCAGAACTGACTCGCGGCAGGCAGAGTTCGATGCTCCTCGATGAAGTCACCGTCGGTGGCGAGGGTCGGTATTCGTTTGTTTACAACCGAGGGCGATTCACTCACGGCGGCGGTATGGATTGGTGGGGATATTATAACGGCAAGTATAATGATTTTTGTTTGTCGCCGACGGTATCGGTGACGCGTGCCGGTGGTGATTTGGCGTTTCCGCGAGTGTTTGAAATACGTGGCGCCGATCGCTCTGTCGATACTCTCGCCATGCGCGCAAATATGCTCGAAAGCGCTATTTTGCCCACCGGCGGCTGCATACGATGGTTCTACGAACCCCATACCTTTGACCACCGCCCCTCGCCCGGTAGTATATCGCAGTATATCAATGAGCCGCAACTCACATACGGCGGCGGCCTTCGTGTGAAATACATCTCTATCGGTACGGACAGCCTCGACGCCGCGCCGCGCGTGCGCCGCTACGTCTATGGCGCGAACGCTTCGGGCAAAGCCAATGTTGTGGCTCTGCCGACGTTGGGTACTTTCATTGATGTCGTCGACGTTCCCGAGTGCCGCTGTAACGGCTTTCAGCCCGACATATTCATCGACAAGATTATGACCATAAACCGCACTTCCGGCTACTTAGAGGGACATGGCGGCGAGGTGCCTTTGTGGTACGGGCGTGTAGAGGAGATTGAGACCGAGGGCAAGAGTGTGTATTGCTTTGAAAACATCATCGAACCGAACGCCATCAGCGATGACGGCCTCAAAGGCTTTTGCGGTCATCCGCGCAATTATTTTTCCAAAGGACCGCAACAGGTGCGCGTCGAGCGGTATAAATCCGCATCCGGCGGCTATGAACTCGTGGAACGTACCGACAACAGCTATAGCCTCGTTTACGGCAACAGCCGCAATTATGTCGCCGTGAGGCGCAGGACCGTTGTCCTCGAAACAGAGTTCAGCCCCGATTTCGGCGAGCGCGAGAACATGTGGCTGGGGTATCCCTCGTGGCAGATGAAGCCCGAATACGGCATCCGCGATCAGGCAATTCCCATAGGCGTACGGCGCTCGGATTATTCGTGGTTCGATGCCATACTGAGTTCGCTGACGCTCGTCGGCGAGCGTCCCTCGCGGTCTGTTGTCACTCAATACACGCCTACGGGCGAAATCGTGCGCACCGAAAGTTATACATACGAACCCGGCACATCGCTGGTGGCAACTAAGACCCTTTCAGACGGCACGCGGCAGGCTGTGACGGCGATGGCTTACGCCATGAGCGCCGTGGGCGGCGACCCCACAGTTGTCGCCACGGGTGCCAAAGGCTTGCTCCTGTCCGCCACTGAGACTTTTGGCGGCTGCACACAGGGCTTCACAAACAATATCACGGTGCGTGAGGGTATGCCTCTGGTATCATCGATAACATTGAAGCGCGGTGCTGTGTCGTGGACACCGGCAAGCTATGACTACAACAGCGGCGGACGCCTGATATCCAAGACCGGCGAGGACGGCATCACCACAACGTGGACGTGGGACGCGCTCAACCGCTATCCGCTGTCGCAGACACTCGGCGGCACGCTGACGTCCACGGCGCGATGGAAGCCGCTGGTGGGAGTCAGCAGCCTTACCGCTCCCAATGGCACAATAAGCACATATATATACGACGATGAGGGCCGCCTCATCGAGGAAAAGACCAACGGGCGCATCCGCACACGTCACTCATACCGCATAAGCCAAGACGGAGACAACCGCGTCACGTCTTACAGGTATACATCGCCGATGTCTTGTCATTCTGTGGTGAGCCGTGCCGATGGATTGGGACGCATTTTTGCCACGTTTACAGAATTGAGTTATGGCTATACGGCAAGTGCCGTGACTTTTGACGCCATGGGACGCGTGTGGCGGCGGTATGCGCCGGCACCGGCTGCAGACGTCGCTCTCGGCATCGGGGAGCTGGCGGCATCTGCGGCTGCATTCCACGATGACACCCACCCGTATGTCGAAGTAGAGTATGAACCTTCGCCGCGCGGCATAGTCTGCGCCACGACAAATGCCGGCGATGCCTGGCACAGTGGCGGCAAGGCTGTGCGACAGCGCGTACTCGCCGGAGATGCCGGGGTGTATCGCTGCCCGCGATATGTCATAGAGGGTGGCGGTGTGCGTCTCGCGGGAGATTATTCGCCGGGGGTGCTCTCTGTCAGCGAAAGTGTCGATGAGGACGGGGTCACGGTGCGCGAGTTCACTGACTTGCGCGGATTGGTGGTGCGCAAAGTCATCGGTAGTGCAGCTACTGATTTTGTCTATGACGGCTATGGTTGTTTGCGATATGTTCTGCCTCCGGGTCTCTCGATAAAGGGCACGATGAGTCGCAGTGACGATTGTATGGAGCGGTTGGCATATTGGTATGATTATGACGATCGCGGTCGCCTCATCGCCAAGAAGTTACCCGGCGCAGCTGTCGCCGAGTATCGTTATGATCCGGCAGGGCGCATCGTTGCCGAGCGTGACGGACGGCTCGTGGGCGACACCTGGCATTTGTTTGCCTATGACTGCTGCGGACGGCAGGTGGCCAAGTATTGCTGCGGCATGATGGATAGTGAGATAACGGAATTTGCATCGGTATGCCGCACGGCCTCGCTGACGACGGCTGCTGACGAATACGACCGTGGCGGCTACGCCCTATCGCCCGTCCCGATGGCATGGCCCGGGGATGTGGTGTGGGCTAAGTATTATGATGGTTATGATTTTGTCTCCGTGCGCGGCCTCGGCGCGGCCTTCGCCTTCGAGGCAACCGCCGCCGCCCCGGCGTATGCCTTTGCCAAGGGGCTGCTGACGGGTATGTACACGGGTGCGGGGCACGAGGTGTATTATTATGATGGTGTGGGGCGCGAGATACAGCGTTATGCCACGGGCTTCAACCGTGGGCGGCGTTCGTCGGTATATAATTATGACGGCTCGCTCGCACGGCAGACGTTCTCGTATCCTCCGGGTAGCGGTCTCGGCGATATGGAGAAGGTTTACACCCATGACCGCTGCGGTCGCTTGGTGTCGTCTGTAGTCAGGGTGAGCAAGGCTCTCAGGATGGACACTACTCTTATCTCGTTGGCGTCTTCTTCGTCGTTGGCATCTCTGCCGGGCTCTGCGATATCGCCGTCATCGTGGGCTGAGGCTTCGCTGACTCGCGAGTATGACGCTATAGGTCGCTTGGCGCGTGTCAATCACGGTTCTGGAGCGGCGGTGACGAGCTACGGCTATGATGTGCATGGCTGGATTGTGTCGCAGAGCACGGCTATGTCTTCGGGCAAAACCGTGAGCTATGCTTTGGAGTATGCGCCGTGTTTCAACGGCAACGTTGCGCGGCGTGTATGGGCCGAGGGCGCTTATAGCTATCAGTATGACAATATGAACCGTCTGTCTGACGCATTGTTCTCGCCCGGCGAGGGCAGCAGTGCGGATTTCACGGTGTCGTATGCTTATGACTCGCGGGGAAACATCACAGACATCATGCGCAACGGCGTTATCGACCGCACGGAGAACGTTGAGACCTTCGGCGAGTTGGAATCTCTGACTTATACATACGATGGCGGCAACCGTGTATCGTCGCTGTCTGTCTGGTCGCCGGCGTTGCCGTTTGACGGTATCGCGGGCTTGCATTGCAACGGCGGCTTTGATATGACGTACAATGCTGCCGGCGACCTCGTGCGTGACACTTCGCGCGGAGTATTGCGATGCTTGTGGAACGCCGATGGACATCCGATGCAGTACGACCTCGAGGGCGGACACCGACATTATCTGTATTGGGACGGGCTGGGCAATCATCTGTACACATCGTATGAGACGGCGGTGACACCGCCGGCGGCAGGACAGATTGCAGGGCGCACGCGTCGCACGTCCCTGCGTGCGTACAGCGGCGATGGCCACGTCTTGCGCGGCGGCGCCGGTAACTCCGCCGCCGACACGCTGGAGATGCTGCGCTTTGCCGGCGGCTACTTCGATGCCGACCTCCGAGTCCACTACCTCATTGCCGACTACCTCGGAGCCAACATCGCAGTCATCCGCGCCGACGGCGCCCTCGTCCAGTCCGCCACCTACTACCCATACGGCGAGCCTCACCGCGACCCGGCTTCCTCCTCCGGCATCGGCATTGCGGGACCGGAACAACAGACTTCGGGGACTTCAATAGACACCCCATACCTCTATGGCGGCAAAGAGTACGTCCGCCGCGACGGCCTGCGCGAGTACATCTACGGCGCCCGCATGTGCATCCCCTCCGAGACCCGGTTCAGCTCTATGGACAAACACGCCGAGAATTACCCGTCATTTTCACCTTATGCTTTTTGCAAGTGCAACCCTATCGTTTATGTAGACCCGACAGGTAATGATGTGTATGTGTATGACAGTCAAGGGGATTTGCTTTATCAGAAGAAAGACAAAGAAAAAGATGTCGTACAAGTAAGGAATGACAATGGCATCATTGACGAATCTCCGGAAATGAAATACGGCACCATCCAATCCATCGATAAATTTCAAGGCGAGGGGTCATCGTGGTACAATGTCATGAAAGTCAGGGACGATAAGAACGGTAGGATCATACACGAGTTTCTTGCATCCCACACCAAAGTGGAATGGGTGCGCATACTTGTCGGAAAAGGTAGATACACCGCAAACTACATAACGACATCGAATGAAGTCGGAACCGAAAGAGCCGGCGTGTTATGGTTCAACCGAAAGCTCAGACGTAGATATCATATAAGAGAATGGATACATAATCACTATAATTCTCCGGAGCCAAGTGATTGGGATGGCGATTATATTGTTGCATACGCCTTAGAGTGCATATTAGGATATCACATCATTCACAAGATATTATTCTTTGAAAAAGACACAAATTCAAACATAACACCCACATATCATGAGTATTCACCAATGGATGAGCCACCGACACAAGAAGCTATTGACAAATATGGAATCTTGCCGAAATAACCGACTGTATTACGTGTATATAGCCGTAATAACACTAATACTTGGCTTGTCGGCTACGGCAAAGCGTTCCTCCAAGTCTAAGTATGAGACATACCAAATCCATGAGGCTACAGTAGATTCTACGATGTATGATCTACTATTGCATAATGCTATTCCTGCGCTTGAAGCGCACCACATCAATCAGCCTTTTTCATGGATGGTTTTTTCAACCAAATCTGCATATGCGCGTGATACTACGTCGAATTTGGTTGGAGCCGTCTGGCCTATTGGATGCGAAAGAACTGAAAATATCGCCTTGTATTACAGGATGCCAAAGTTTTTTTGCAAGATAGGAACTAAAATAGTTTTTTTTAGTGAATCACTTCCAAATATTAAAATGAAAAAGAATGGGAGTGTTATTGTTCTCAGATATCTCAAAGATAATTTTATTCGTGGGGCATACGATCCTGATGAGGGAAAAATCATTCGGACGCAAAATGGGTACAAGATTAGGTTCTTTAATGGTGATGAAGAGTAAAAGACGCAAATTCAAACATAACCCCCAAATATTATGAGTTTTCACCAACGAACAAGCGACCAACACAAGAAGCAATTGACAAATATGGCATATTGCCGAAATAAAACCGTGTGGTACTATTTTGCTGTTGCTATTGTGCTGATATTTAGTGTGTCGGCCATGGCAGCATCTCGACCCAGAACCAAACCGGGATATACTATACGACGAGTCCCGGAAGTTATAGTGGGTTCTACGATATGCGAGGCGCTACATAATGCTATTCCGACACTTGAAGCATACGATTCTGAGCCGTTTTCATGGATGGCTTTCTCCAATAAGTCGATATATGTGGGTGACACCACGACCAACTTAGTGGGAGCGTTTGGGCTATTCGAAACGATAGAATTGACAATCAAGGTCTTTATCACAGAATGAGTGGCTTTTGCCGCTTTGGCACTAAGACCGTTTTTTTGGGGGTGAAGATGTTGGGGCTCACTTAAAAAAGGAAACAAATGGGGAAACTATCACGCTAAAATTCACCAATGATATTACTAAAGTTTACCGGGGTGAATTTGACCCGTATGAAGTAAAATCATCAAGACACAAGATGGTTATAAAATCAAGCTTATGGGCAGGGATGGCGAATGGACCGGGTCTAAACAAGAGAACTAATAGGATTTCTGGCGACTCACGTTACCGATAAGCCGTTTTACTTGGCAAGCAGGCGGTGGCCCCAGCGGCAGTAGATGCACTTGCGGGTGTCGCAGTAGGCGGTGCGCAGACGGTGTAGTGCTTGCGTGGCAAAGGCATCGTGGCACTCAAGGCCCATAGAAGCAAAGGTGCGTACCTCGGCAGTGTCTTCGGGCGGCAAGCCTTGAAGCATATACACGGCACGTTCCATGGCTGAGGTATCGTCGGCAAGGTAACCGCGTGCATATATAAGCGGCGCGACGACATTGATTACAAGGATGTTTGCAGCGCCGATGCTTAGCGAGGCGCTGACCGGGCGCGCCGACATAGCCGCGGGTCGGTGGTGCGTGGTGAAGTAAGGGTGCATCGACGGAGCATTGCGCAATACCGCGACGGCCTCGTCGGCGGTGGCTGCATTCCATGAGTTCGTGGCCACGGCAAATCCATTGCTGACCATGGCTGCGAGCGTGGCCAAGCGGCGGCAGGGAGCGTTGGCCGGGCGTATGCCGCCTGTGCGCCATTGAATGTCCGTGGGGCGTGACAGCCCGAATTTGGCGCTGAGGAATGCGTAATCGCTTATAAGTCTGAGCACTACTGCATCATCGGCGGCATTTTCGGGCGTAGGCAGCATCCCCGCCTGACCCAGCAATAGTGCCGGTGCCGACATCGGGTCGGCGGCGTGCTTAAAGAGTATGCGCAGCGGCACACTGCGTGCCGTGCGTTCCATTGCCTCGCCGTTGGCGCCGAAGCCCAGACCGCGTGCCAGAAATTGATATGCCGTTTCCAGCCAATCGCCGTGGTTGCGGTCCAGCAGGTCCAGAGCGGCGTCCGCCTTGGTTTGTAAGCGGTCGTATCCCAGCGAGGTCATCCAGTCGTCTATCCATAGGCTTGGGATTTCGGCCAGACGGTCGTGACACGGATATGCGTCACCTACGTGCGGACGAGTGAAGTCCTCGTATCGCTCGATGACTTCTTGTGCCAGGGGGAGCAGCACTTGCGGCACTTCGCGTCCGTCGATATTGATGCGGCAGTCGTCATCGCCCACCACGTGCAACACCACATTGCGGTAAGCCGGGTCATTGTTGTGACCGTGTGCGTGCCAATCCGAGGCGCGCACGTGCACTTCGACGTTGCCTACCCATACGGCGTCGCCGATGCGTATCTTGGCATTGAAAAAGTCCGGCCCCGGTCCTGTATTGAGCATACCTTGGTCGATGACCTCGATTTCGCGGCCATCGACGGTGCGCAATTCGGGAGCGCCACTCCACATCTTGTGCTGCCAGATATGTTGCATCAGCATTTCCATACCGTACGCGAAGTTACGCATTTTCTGCGAAAATGCGGTATCGGTGGTCTCGAATCATCCCGTGTACTTGGATTCCTCTGAACACTTTCCGACACTTTTTTCAAGCGCAATATCGAGATGAGCACCACCGAATTTCGTCGACGATACAGGTGGGGTCTGTCGTCGTGTATTGCTTCGCTGAAGGTGATTTTGCCATCCCTTACTTTGGTGGTGTTTAAGATTTCTCCATAGTCCGTTGTGTCGCCGACTTTACGCCTATCTACGACCTTGTTCTTGCCGTCTAATTACTCAGTTTTGATAATGAAATGGCTAATCGGCTGTTATGCAGATTGGTAACGAATGGAGCGAATTGTTCGTCCCAAAGCGGAAGAAGTGGAAGGCTGTAGCGAGGATTTTGGACCGTCATACGGAGGATAGAGTGGGTGGGTACGGCATTGTCTCGGATAATGACATGGGGCGAAATAATAGTGTATCGAAGTGGTGATATGTATCAGTGGCGAGCCGGTGAAGGTCGATGAGGGACGCCATGAGGGAGCTATGTGTGTAGAAGGGCCGAAAGTTTGGGCGGAAAACGTCTGTAATGCCGCGAAAAATTCGTAAATTTGCGGCGCAATATGGACATCCTCGAAAAAATACGACAGGAAATAGCACCCGACATTGACCGGCTCAACGCGCTCATAGCCGAACAGTTGGCCACGTCCAATCCGTTGATGGATAACGTGATTACCAACTATTTGAAGACTAAGGGCAAGCTTATCCGCCCCATAATAGTGATGCTGAGCGCCCGGCTTTTCGGCCCGGTGACGGACAAGGTGTTGCGCGCTGCAGCGTCTGTCGAGTTGTTGCACAACGCCTCGTTGATACACGATGATGTTGTTGACGGTTCGACGATACGTCGTGGTCGTCCGACGGTCAACGCCATGTGGGATAATCATATAGCGGTACTTGTGGGCGACTTTTTTGTTTCCACATCGATGCAGCAGGCCATCGTTACGGGCGATACACGCATCATCGAGTCTTTGTGCCATCTGGGCAAGCTGTTGAGCCTCGGCGAATTGGACCAGATATACAGTGCGCGTTACCATAACTTGGACGAAGATGCGTACTTCAAGATTATCGAGTACAAGACCGCCTCGCTATTTGTGGCGTGCTCGCAGATGGGATGCTATGCTCAGGGTGTAGATGATGAGCGCAAGGATCGCCTCAGCGAGTTTGCGCGATTGCTGGGTCTGTGCTTCCAGATACGAGACGACATATTTGACTATTTCCCGGCGCAGCAAGACACTGTGGGCAAGCCTACGGCCAATGATTTGCGCGAAGGCAAGATCACGCTGCCGCTGCTGCATGTGTTGCGTAACGGCACCGATGCGGCCAATGCCGAGATGATGAAATTGAGCAAGAGTCAGACACTCAACGAGGACGATATTGCCCGTCTGACAGCTTATGCCATCGATGGAGGCGGCATTGATTATGCTTACTCAGTTATGGAAGGTATGCGGACACGCGCTGTCGCTTTGCTTGATGATTTCGATGATAGCGAGGCCAAGAAGTCGCTCATCGACTTGTTCGGCTATATTATCTCGCGCCGATATTAAAAATCGGGCGTAACAATACTTAGTATCAACCCTAATCATTTACTTAAATACTTATTCAAACAATGAGAAAATCCATTAAGACTATTGCAGCATCGCTTGTTGTAGCCATTGCGGCGCTTGCTCCCGCGCAGTCGCATGCCATCGACTTCGGCATCCGGGCCGGACTGGATGTCACCGTCCCCGGTAGCATAAAGTCTAACGGCGCTTCTGTGGACATGTTCAAGGCCGGCTGTGGTTTCCATGCCGGAGTCGTGGCTGACATCGACTTGGTATCCAATCTTTTCCTTGAGCCGGGTATGTACTTGGTTTATCATAACACGGGTACGGATATTCAAGCCGACATTGCGGGCGGAGTTTTTTCCAAGGCTAAGGCAGACATAGCACTGCGCCAATTCGGTCTACAGATTCCTGTGCGACTGGGCTACAACTTCAATTTAGGCGTTTGTGACCTCAAATTATTTACCGGTCCCAGCTTCGGTATAGGACTTTCCGGTAGCTGGAAGAATGCTAAAGAATTCGATATTAACTCGGATCCTTACGACGAAGAGATAACCCGTTTTAATATGGGTTGGAATCTCGGCGCCGGCATTGTGGTCAGCCGCTTCTACATCGGTGCGGACTACACCTTCGGCCTCAATGACCGCTACAAAGATGACGATGGTTCTTGGAAGCAAGGCTGCTTCTCCGTTTCGGTAGGTTACTATCTATGATATAGGCTGCGCGTAAGGCGCACAAGATATAGACGGGCACCCGATATCGACATCGGGTGCCCGTCTGCTCTTCAGAGTAAGAGCATGTCTAACAAAAAAACCAAAGAGGAGAGAACATAAAACATAGGTCTATAAGCCGAAACACTTTGGGTCGAAACACGTGTGAAAGTCGGCTCGTTTCGGACGGTTGCGTGCACACACGTCGGCGGATGCAGGCGTATGCGGTCGGGGGGATTAGGAACGACTCTGTCGTTCTTTCAGGCCCTTTAAGATGATTTCGGTTTGCTCGAGGACAAAGTCTCGGTAATCAAAGAAAAAGTACGTCGGATTATAATTGTCCGACTCCGGGTCCATAGAATTGTAGAAGTCTTTGGCTTCATCCCAAATGGCGCGGGCCACGTCTTTGCGTAGTTTGCGCAGCATCTTGCGATACTTCGTACCCGCGCGGCGCGCCATATAGGCCAAATCGTTGTCGTAGTAATTCAATTCGCCACATTCGTATACCACATCGCATATACGGTAGCATCGTGCGGCCGTGACGTAGTCGCGAGCTTCTTCGGCAGCTCGTGCAGCTTGCCAGTTATCAAAAATAGTGCAGCAGTCACCCATAATGATATTGGATTGATAATCTTTGATATAGATTGATAATGTCTGATTGGGTTATGCTATCCGAGGCCGGACTTCCGGCGGTGTCTGTCGGATTGCGCTGCAAAATTAGTCCGTCTGCATGAGATATGCAATGGTACGACAAGGTCTGCGAACATAGAATTCGCGTGCATGGGAAAAAGTATTGCTATAGTCTCAAAAAAGCGGCTTAACGGTCCGAGCCGGGTCAGCGACGTCGGCGGAAAAAATCAGTGATTACGGCGGCACATTCGTCGGCAAGGATGCCTTGCAGGACCACAGCACGCGGATGAAACGGCGAGCGTGCATACATAGTCGTGTATCCGCGTTTGGGGTCGGCGGCGCCGATGACTATGCGCCTGATTTGTGCCCACCCGATGGCGGCGGCACACATCGGACACGGCTCGACAGTGACGTACAGTGTGCAGTCTGTCAGGTATTTGGCGCCTATGGCCGCGGCGGCGGCGCCTATGGCGAGCATCTCGGCATGTGCCGTGACGTCGTGCAGCGCTTCGGTGCGATTGTGTTCGGCGGCAAGGATGCTTCCGTCGGCACCGACGATGACGGCTCCTATGGGCACCTCGCCTTGGTCGGCAGCCTCTTGCGCCTGAAACAGCGCCATATTCATATAATACTCGTCGGTCATACCTGTGCGTCTTGTGATTGGGCCGTTTCTTCGATGTCTATGGACATACCTTCCGTAGCGGCTATGGTATTCGGGAAAATCTCACGAGCTTCGGCCAGAAGAGTGTCCTCGTTATGGTAAGATTTGGAGTAATGTCCCAGCACCAAGCATCCCACTTCGGCATCGCGTGCCACCATAGCTGCTTGTCGGGCGGTGCTGTGTCCGTGCAGGCGTGCGCGGCTCTTCTTGTCGTCGGCGTAGGTAGCCTCATGGTACAATACGTCGACGCCGCGTACGGCTTCCACCGTGTCCCGGTGATAAGATGTGTCCGAGCAATATGCGTACGAACACGAAGGCGATGGCGGCAGTGTCAGACGCTCGTTTTCGAACACCCGTCCGTCCGGGGCTGTCCAATCGGCACCGTCCTTGATGGCCGGGATATCACTTATCGGAATGCCGAGGTAGGCCGCCATATCGCCGCGCAGATGCCGTGCCTTGGGCTTCTCGTCAAAGCGAAATCCGACGCAGGGCACGCGGTGATGCAGCGGGAAGGATGTTACGGTCAGGGCCTTAGTGTCGAGCACGATGTGCGGTGCATCGTCGTACAGACGGTCGTATATAATGTCAAAAGTAGGCTCGCCGGTGGTCACCTGCATGAAATGACGCAGCAACTCCTCGCCTTGCTCGAAGATATGGACGTGCAGGTCGCCGCCCTTGTCTTGCAACGACAGTGTAGACAGCAGTCCCGGCAGTCCCAGAAAATGGTCGCCGTGCAGGTGTGATACAAAGACGTGCCTCAGCCGCGCAAAGTGTATGCGCATACGCCGCATGGTCAGTTGGGCGCCCTCGCCGCAGTCAATCATCATCAGGCTGTTGCGATAATCAACGACTTGGCATGACGGCATGTGTCGTAGCGACGGAGTGGCCGATCCGCAGCCGAGGTATTGCACGGTGAATTCGGACATGGAATGGATGTGTGGGGTGTGGTTAATGCTTAGGTGGCGGTATGTCAAGCGGTTAGACGGGAGTGATGCGCACTTTTTGGCCTTTGAGGCGCCGGGCGCGTGCGGCTTGGCTCAGCGTTTGCGCGTATTCGGCGGCTACGGCTACCAATGCGTAGTCCGGGGCTATGGTGATGTGTCCCACTTTGTCGCCGGGGATGCCGGCGTCTTTGGTGGCGAAGCCCAGGATGTCGCCGCGCGAAATCTTGCGTCGCCGTCCTCCGTCGATGTACATCAGCGTGTACGGCTCGCGTATGGCAGTGCTGTCTGCCGGCTCGGCGGGGTAGTGCGTATGGTCTGTGTCGATGTATGGCGGCAGGCTCTCGGTAGGTCCGAGGATGATGTAAGCCAAGCCGTCGGCGCCGGCACGTGCCGTGCGTCCGTTGCGGTGAGTGTATGCCGCCTCGTCCACGGGCAGATGATAATGAATGACGGCTCCCACGTCCGGGATGTCAAGGCCGCGTGCGCCCAAGTCGGTGGAAACCATCACGTCGGCGGCGTGCGAGGCAAAGGCTGCCACGGCGATTTCGCGTTGGCGTTGTTCCAGACCTCCGTGGTACAACACTGCGGTGATGCCGCGGCGTCCAAGTCCCGAGACAACGCGCTCGGCGGCATCGCGGTGGTTGACAAAGACCATGGCAGTCTGTCCGGCAGCCAGCAATTCGCGCACCAGTACGGCCAGGGTGTCCAGCTTGTCGCGCTCGGGCGATACGACGTCCATCACGGTCAGTCGTGTACGCGTAGGTGCCGCATCGTTGTCGGTCCGGATGACCGTGGGCGTGCCGCGGTCGGCGATAAAGGGCGGTAGCGACGGCGGCTCGGTGGCCGAGGTCAGCATCAGCAGATCCGTGCGCGTGCCTATGCGGCGCATGATGTCGCCCATTTGGCGTTCGAAGCCCAGAGCCAGCAATTTGTCGTATTCGTCGATGACCACGCGGCGTATATTGCGCGGAATGATGGTGCCGCGTGCGATGTGGTCCAGCAGTCGTCCGGGGGTGGCAATGACGATGTCCGGCGGGGTGGCGGATGTCAATGACGGCACCTCCGATTCGGCCGAGCGACCGCCGCATACCACCACGGTCTTGAGTTTCGGGGCGGCCAGCGGACGTATCACATCATAGATTTGCTGCGCCAATTCGCGTGACGGAGCCAGCACCAATGCCGTGGGTGCCTGACCGGGAGCTGCCGGACGCATACCGCGCAGCAATGCAATGGCGTATGCTACGGTTTTGCCGCTACCTGTGGGGGCCAGTAACATTAGTCGCTGCACGTGTGCATCGGTCTCGGCTACAGCACATTGAATGGCGTTGAGCCGGGTGATGCCCATGCGCGCCAATTTGGCCATGAATTGTTCGGAAACCTTGCTCATAGCCCGGTGATGCTTTTGACGTATTGTTCGAAAGCTGCCACAGGATCGGCCTCTTCGAGCCATTGAGCACCGACAGCCACGGTCGGACGTTTGCCCGGCATAAGAATGACTATGGTCGGGACGGCACGCAAGGCGAAGGCTTTGGCTGTTTGCGGATATCTGTCGATGTCCACGCTTACGAAGGCTGCCTTGCCTTTATACTTGTCGGCTACGGCCTTGAATACCGGGGCCAAAGAGCGGCACGGACCGCACCAGGAGGCGTTGAAGTCGATGACCATAGGGCGCTTGACTTTGGTGGAAGGCCTTAGTGTCGTGTCGCTCGACGGGGAGGTAATCGTGACGGCGGCTTGGGCTTCCGACGGCAATATTGCCGCAAGTAATACCAAAAGGATGACTTGGATGTTTGTCTTCATAAATATATTGACGTTAGGCTCGATGTGTGCGATGTCCCGGCTTATGAGGGTGTGTCAAGACCGTATACGCGGTAGGAGCGCAAAACATTGCGCCTGAGCGAAAAACGGCTGTTCTTGAAGCGCCTCCCCGGCCATGGGCCGAGAGACTATAAGAGACTTTCGATGTACTCGTCGAAGGATTCCTCGGAGGACATAAAGTCGTTGAGGCCGACGTATGAATTGGATGTGCCGTCGGGAAGTATGACGATGAGTGTCGGTAATGAGTTGACACCGAAAGCGGTCATGATGGTGGGGCATGCATCGGCATCTACGCTGACAAAGTCGGCACGGTCGCCGTATTTCTCAGCTGCGGCGTGGAATACGGGCTTGAATTTTTGGCACGGGCCGCACCAGGTGGCGTTGAAATCGATGATTAGAGGCTGTTCGACAGTCATATCGGGTGTCAGGGGATCGTCGTCCTCGGCTTCCTGTACGGCTGCGGTGGTGACAGCTTCGGCGGTGGCTTCCTCGGCGGCGGTGTTGTCGTTGTCCTCGGCGGCTTTGTCCTGCTTATTGCCGCAGGATGCGAGCGCGGCGCACATCATCATTGCTATAAATACTTTCTTCATAATCTCGGATATTCTTTGGATAAATGACTTATTATAAGAGGGGAGGGATAGAGACCTTAGGGCCTTTAATGCCCTTAGAGCCTTTAAGGACAATAGTCCGATGCTAAGGCACTACCTATTGGACTTGGTCTTCAAAAAAAACGGCGGCGACTGCCGCGCCCTGTGTACGCGGGTGCGTGGCAGTCGCCGTGGATGTTCGTGTGAAGTGCCGGACTATCAAGCGAGGGCTTCCTTGAGGGCCTCGTTGGTGTGGTGTACGGCAGCAGCGCTCTTGGCAAAGAGGGCTTTTTCTTCGTCGTTGAGGTTGAGGTCAACGATTTTCTCGATGCCGTTGCGACCCAGCAAGCAGGGAACGCCGATGCAGAGGTCTTTTTCGCCATATTCGCCTTCGAGCAGAGCCGAGCAGGTGATGATGCGCTTCTGATCGTGGAGGACGGCAGCGACTACGCTTGCTCCGGCTGCACCGGGAGCGTACCATGCGGAAGTTCCGAGCAGTTTGGTGAGGGTTGCACCGCCTACCATAGTGTCGGCAGCGACTTTCTCGAGTTCTTCTTTGGCCAGCAGAGTGGAAGCGGGAACGCCGCGGTATGCTGCATAGCGTGTCAGAGGAATCATTGTGGTGTCGCCGTGGCCGCCGATAACCATACCTTCAACTTCGTTGGGGTTGGCTTTGAGAGCGTTGGCCAGGTTGAAACGGAAGCGAGCGCTGTCGAGAGCGCCACCCATACCGATGATGCGGTTTTTGGGCAGACCGCTGGTCTTGTGGATCAGGTAGGTCATGGTGTCCATCGGGTTGGAGATGCACAGGATGACTGCTTCGGGCGAGTGCTTGAGCACGTTGTCCATTACGGATTTTACAATCTTGGCGTTGACACCGATGAGTTCTTCGCGGGTCATACCGGGTTTGCGGGGAATACCGCTGGTGATGACTACCATGTCGGAGCCTTCGGTGGCGGTGTAATCGTTGGTGACGCCGCGCAGACGGGTGTTGAGACCCAGGATGCTGGCGGTCTGCATGATATCCATGGCTTTGCCTTCGGCTACGCCCTCTTTGATGTCGAGGAGTACGACCTCGTCGGCTACCTGGTTGGTTACAAGTACGTTGGCACATGTGGCACCTACATTACCGGCGCCGATGACTGTTACTTTTGACATAATTGTAAATTTTATATTGGGTAATATGTTTGTGCTTGTGTATGTATGTGGTCTTCAGACCTATGCGCTCGATGTTGCCGCCGATGGCCGCAGCCGGCGCATTTGCACGGCAAATATACAAACTTTTTCCGTGTCGGCAGTGAAAAATTAGTTAAGAATATTGTCTGCCGGCTAAAAATACGCTGTTCGACGTGTCAGAATGTCATCCGAACAACGACTGCGAGCGGTCTTTCGCGGCCCTGACATATACACAAAAAAAAAGCGCCGCCTGCCGGAGGTGTTCCGACGGGCGGTGCTTATGCGTGTATGCTTGCTGATATTATTTGCCAAAGGCTTCAGCGGCGTTCTTCAGGTTCTCGGCAGCGTTCTTGACGGCCTTGACGTCCTTGGAAGCTTTCTGAACTTTTTCGGCGGCATTGTTGATGGCTTCGGAGGCCTTGTTGGAGACTTCCTGTTCGGCTGCGGCAACATTGGTGTCTACAGTGGTGGCAGCTTCTACGGCTGCTTCGGGAGCGGCCTCTACGGTTGCTGTTGTGTCGGCAGCTGTGCTGTCGGTAGCGTTGGCGTCTGTTTTACCATTGCCGCAAGCGGCGAGACTCAGTGCTGCAAAAGCGGCAGCTACATAAAGCATCTTTTTCATAATTGTATGTGTTTTAGTTGTTTGTTTCTATTTCTGTTGTTGTCTGTGTCATTGTATGACACGGCATATATTGATACAAAAATAGTGCCAAACGATGTGGTGGCAGGTTGTGTGACACACCGGAAGGACGCCAAAAAAAGCATGAGAAATAATTTTTTGTTTTTCATATTTACTTTTGTATGCTTCGCGGTATATATACAAAGAGTACAATACTATTCAAATGAATAATACATACAGATATGATATATAACGCAATTAATAATTTTGACATGCTGAACGATGCCTGCATCCGATATACGTCTGTCATATCTGACACTCTTGGCATAACTTATGGCACAATGTGCATCGTATTGTATATCCTCATTCCGTTGTTATGGACTGCGGTGCTGATATGCTCGTCTCGGTTGCTGATAATTTCCGGCTGTAGCATTCGGAACGGGGCCAAATATGAGGATAGGAAACACAAGTTAGGCCGAATATTATTTTATGTCGGATTGGGTATTATCGGCACCACAATCTTGTTTTATGCCGTTACTTTCTGTTATGTAGCACTGAAGTAGTTCGGAGCGACACTAATATAAATATTTTCAGTAATTCACTTCTCCAAATAACATCCGATATCAATGATTGAATATCTTATAATACTCGGTTTTTGTATGGCTGTACACGAGTGCGGCCACTTCTGTTTTGCCAAAGCTTTCGGCGTACTTGTATATTCTTTTCAGGTGTTTATGGCCCCTATAGCGGCGCTGTTGCGTTATTATCCCAAGCAGGGATGTTTGTGTATACTCGATGTTGAGGCTACGTCTGACGACAGTAATGACTCCGAGGGAGATGCTGACGTAAACGAAAACCGGGTCGAGCAGCGCAGCAGTTGCCTGATACGTATCCCTTTACCGCGCCCCAAGGGCGAAGTATCGCCCACGTCGTGGCGCAATACCGCCTTCGGACTCGGATGGCTGCCGGTGATGGCCTATGTGCGCATGGCTGACAGCTACGGCGTGGACGGACACGAGCCTCTGCCGTGGGAATTGCGCTCCAAGCCGGCGTGGCAACGGCTGCTGGTTCATAGCGGCGGCGTGATGGCCAACGTCTTGTTCGGACTGCTGGCCTTTGTCGTAGCCAATTACGTCTGGATGTATAATGCCGACTCGACATATCTGCTTGCCGCTATAGGCGGAGGCTTGACTCAATGCTGGGATGCGCTGTCATTCTTTTTGGCGCACCCGCTGGCCATTTTCGGCGTGGGCGGCGGCTTTGAGGCCGCGCCGTTGATTGTCTGCAAGATGCACGGTATAGTGTACTTCACCGGACTCCTGTCCATAATCCTGGCTGTGGGTAATGCGCTGCCCATCCCGGGGCTGGACGGATCGCGCATGCTTCTCAACCTTGCCGAGATAGTCACGCGTCGCGCCCCCTCGGAACGCCTTCGTCGCAACATCGACATCGTCGGTGGATTTCTCGTCTTTCTATGGATAGTTTACCTCGTCATCTCGTGGATAGCGTAAATGTTGACTATATGGTAAATCACTAATAATAAACAGCAATCATTATGGAAGATTACAATTCTGACTTAGAACAACCTGCGACCGAACCGCAAGGCAAGGCCGCCGAAACCGAGAACAATCTGTTTACCATCCCGCCGTTGGCCGAACGCGACCCGGAGTCGTTGGAGGATGACAGCATCTCGGGCTGGATGCTGTTTATGTACGTTTGCATCGGATTGGGCGCGCTTTTGAGTTTGCTCAGCCTCAAAGAGCCCGGTGTTACGCCGATCATTCGTTATAACGTTTGGATCAACCTGGCCTTTGCCGTCTATACCATTGTGGCTGCGTACAAGCGTATGCGCAACGCGATATTCCTGGCCAAGACGTACATATGGGTCTCGCTACTGACCAATGTCTGTTTGATTTTGCAAGGGGCTCTTGTTATGCCTGTTGGCGCCGGTCTGGAAACGTCCACCGCCGTGGGTGCCGTCTTCTCCGCCGCATGGCTGTTCTATCTATATAAGAATAAGAGCCACGCCGTCGAGGCACGTTTCCCACGCAATATGCGCCGTGCATTCGTCTGGGACTGGCTCGCGATACTCGTGGTCTTTGTCGTTCCCTTTGTAGCTATAGCCATCCAGTCTTACCGAACGACCGACACCATCGAATATGCCGAAAAAACGCCCGATGCCAAGGCCGTGAAAAAGCTCAAGTCCGAAATCGCGAAACTGAAGAAGCAATGCCCGACGAGCATGGGTGGTCTGGATATAATGTCGGTGGACTATAATGAGGACAATAATATAGCTCTGATACGGATTAGTACACCGGAACCTATCAAAAACACAAAAAGAATCAAGGAATTAGTAAAAGAGAGTGTTGTGCTGGCGTATACTTATGATGCCTTAAATGATAAGACTTTCGCAAAAACTTTTTCAGATGCAAGAGCTTCTCTGCGTATTACAGTGACAAGTTCAAATAACAATCAAAGCATAATGATAAAGCTAACTCCGAAAGATTTCGATTCAATAGTCGGCAGCGAGCTGAGCGAGAAGGAATTAAGCGCCCGGTTGATCGAAGTTATGACATATAAGGATAATGAGTTTTGCCCGTATGATATTGACTCTCAAACCACGATGTTATCTGAAAAGACAGAGGACAATATGTATGTTTGTGTGATAAAGTATGGTTCTTCAATTGCACCTGAGCACAATGATGTATGGGAGGCGCTCAAGGCTGCTTATGCACAACGAGAAAACAAACATGAGTTTGTTGAGGGGCTTATGTCAGAACCAATTGCGTCAAGATTATTCAAAGCAATCATATCTGCCGACTATGGATTCCGAATGATTTTCACTTCCGAAAACGGCAAATATACCGCTACCATGGAAATCTCGCCTGATGAATTCAAGACACTGTACGAAAGCATACATAGAGAAAAATAATCCACCGTGTCCTTTATTTTAGGACAGAAATAATCAATTCTGTCCTAAAATAAAGGACAGCCATTTTTTGACTTGCCCTTAGTTTGTTTATGCGCTAAAGTTCAATTCTATATCCGATGTTGTCTCATAAGATCAAGCGTATATCCTTGTACGCCGGCATCGCGGTGGCGGTGGCGGCGTCGATCATCGGCGCGTGCTGGGTGGCTGTGGATGTCAATGCCTCGGGACGAGTCTATGATGACGTCAGCCAAGTTCCGGCCATGCGCTACGGGCTGTTGCTCGGCACATCGCCGGTGACGCCGAGGGGCACGCACAATATCAATTTCGACAACCGTATCAAGGCTGCTGCCGAGCTGTATCATGCGTGCAAGGTACGGTATATCATTGCCTCCGGTGGGGACTATCGTCGTGATGCGGAAGGCAATGCCGTGCTTTACGGCTGTGACGAGCCGCGGCAGATGCAACGCGCCCTCATAGCCGCCGGTGTGGATTCGACACACATCATACTCGACTACGAGGGCACGCGCACGCTTTATTCCGTGGCGAAGGCTTGCAAAGTCTACGGCCTTGATTCGGTGGTGATTGTTTCGCAAGACTACCACAATCGCCGAGCCATCCGTCAGGCCGACCGGTACGGCCTGTATGCCGTGGGATATAATGCCGCGCCCAGCCCGGAGGCCGGCAACGTCGTGCGCAATACGCTGCGCGAGACTATGGCACGCGTCAAGCTGTTCATAGACATGTGGTTCGGCAATGAGCCGCAGTTTGTGTCCACGCCCGATCACAAGTAGTCGCGACGTTCCATCATTTTGTGCAAGTCTTCGGCGGCGGCATCGTTCACAATGTCGCCGCTTTCGCTTTCGAGGACATATAGCGCCAGTGCGTCGGTCATCAGGATATCGTCATGGCGACCGCGCACGGCACCGTAGCTGCCGTCGTCGCGTCGCATATACGATGCCAGCTCGTCCACGGCTTCGGTGTCCGGCTCGTCAAGTGTGCCGTCGCGCACGGCCGCCACAAGGGTGTCTATCACCAGCGGCTTGGTGTTGCGGTTGGTATGAAACCCGACGCGCCGTCCGGGTGCATCGTCTATGGTGCCGACTGCCCGACGTCGATATAGTACGGGGTAGTCACGTGCCAGACGCTCGAGCACGGGGAAGCTGTCGCTGCTTTCCAGCGTATTGCTCTCGACCACCAGTAGGGCGTAATTGTAGGCCCGGGCCAAGTGCATAGCTATGGACGCTAACCGATCATGGTCGATATGTCCGCGCCACCGAGCGCAGACACGTGTGCCGATGTAGGTATGTCGCAGCACGGTCACTACCGAGAAATCCGCCCCCGGGCTGCGACCGCCGACGTCGACGGCTGCCACGTACGTATGTCCGGACGCCGGCTCCTCCCATAGGCGCAATGCTCCGCGGCTGTCATCGCTCCATTGTCCGGAACGCCAATCGACGGCGCAGGTGCGCAGCGGCGCACGACAGCGGCGTCGCAGACGCTCGGTCCATCGGATGTCAAAGACGTTGGCTCCGGTGTTGCGAAAGGCTTCATCGGCCGTGGTCGGATATTCGGCCTTGAGCGCTCGGGCGTCCTGCATCTCGAGTGCTTTGGCGTGATACCACGCCACTTGGTCGAGGCACAGTCGGATGCCGTCGTCTCCCTGAGGCGTGAGCCAGAGATTGCGTTCCTCATCGGTCAACGACTCCCACAACTCGGCCACTCGAGCCTCGGTGTCCAAGGGCCTGTGGTCGCGGTAGATGCCGATTTCGTACCACGGCACAAAGACGGCGCGTTTGTCGCCGCGACCGGCGGCGCAGCGGTGCCATTCATGATAGAAGTAATTGCCCGTGCCGTTGGCCGTGGACTCGACGACGACCAGGGTCAGCGGTTCGATGGGTATGGTGCCGCACACCGAGCACATCAGCGCCACGGGCGATCGCTTGGCGCTGTCGGGCCAATAGGCCATCTCGGAGAGGTGGGCCATCTTGATGTCGCTGCCGCGCATGGCGTCGGGCTTCTCGGCGCTGGTGACCACGACGTAGCAGTCGCGTCCGGCTATGCGTCGGGTGTTGGCGCTGCGCTCGTAGGGCAGGAAGCGCAGGGGCTTGTCTTCGTGCCACAAATTCTCGGGGTAATGCTCGGCCAGAAGGCTGTACATGCCCAGGATGAGCTTGGACGTGTCCTTGACATGCGCGGCTATCAGCGAGTTCCAGCCGCGGCGTAGGCATATCTGTATCCAGGCCATATATATCTGCACCAAGGTGCTGCCGCCCCATTGGCGTGCCTTGAGCAGAATCATACGCAGCGGACGGCCGGCGCGCCGATCGCCTTCGAGAATAGCGGCGACGCGTCGTTGGGGGCGGTTGAGCACGAAGGGCTCGAGCATTCCGGTGGTCTTGTGGCGTATGGTGACGCATCGTGCGCACCAAAATTCGAAGTCGCAGCGGCATCGCGCCTCGACCCATGCCTCGGCGTTGGACTTGACCGGGGCAATGTCCATCTCGCAGGGAACGTATGCGTGGCGGGCGCGGTGGTCTATGGCTCCGGCAGGCGCTACCACGCGTTTGCGCCTGCCGCTGCTGCCGCGACCGGTCAAGGGGTCGAAGTCTTCGGCCTGTATCCGCAGTTGCCGGCGTGCCATATCTTCGGCCAGTATCGCTTTATAATCAGTGTTTTCCATCGTTGTGTAAGGTGTGCGTATTTCATTGCTTGATAGCGGTGTATGTAGGTGCGGCTATACGCGCATCGGCGCTGACGCCGGCATCGATGCCCAGCCATAGCGAGGTGATGCGGCGTGCTGCGGTGTGCACGGTCAGCGGAGTGCGCATGGCTCCGGTGTAGCTGGTGCGGCAGATGCATAGATAGCGTGGCGACAGGTACATACGCTCGGCCGTGAGGTCGCCGTCTACGTCGGCGGCATCGATATTCCATGTCAGGGTGCGCAGGATGGCGCGAGCGCCGAAAGGCGTGCGCGCGTTCCAGCGCACTGCCGTGTTCCCTGTCGGCGCTACCATATCATCGTAGTCCAGTATGCGTCCTTCGGAGGCGGCTGCCAGGGCGTTGCCGGTGACGCCGAGGGTTGCGATGACACCGGGATTGTCCACACTGTAGCGTGCCCAGCCGTGACGGCTGCTGTAAATATTTGTGTCTTGGTCGGCGGCAAAAACAGCCAATTCGCGCCGCCTTGGCAGCCACAGTAGTTTCGAGCTTCCGATAGGTATATCGGTGGTGACGGTCTCGACGCGAGTGCCGCGCAGGATATTGATATGGCCGTGACACAGGACGTATACCGCATCGTCGCCTGCGCACATGCATCGCGCACCGACGGGTATCGAATTGCTGATGAGGGTGGCGGACATGGACTTGGCCTCGACACCGACGGTGACCATACGTATGCCGTCTCCGCTGCCGCAGTAGAAGCGACTGCGGCCGTAGTCCCAAGCGCCGCCCGAGGCCGGAGCCGCCGTCAGCGTGCGTATGTCGGCCGGAAGAATCGTGGTGCTGCCCGGCGCAAGTGTTCCCGGGCGTGTGGCGGCCAATAGTCCGCGTACTACCGGGCCTACAACATCGCCGGCGACCGTGGCGTCGTCGCCCGTATCGGCGGCTGTCGAGGGCGTGACGGGTTGCATGGTGCTGTCAATGGCAAAGGCGTAGGCGCCGTCGCCGGCGGCTTCCGCCGTGGCCGTATGGTGGTAATGGGTGCCGTCAATGTCGAGGTCTATTTGGATTAGAGTGGCACTTGGATGCGGATATACCAGCAGTGGCGATAGCTGTGTCGGCGCATCCGTGGTGCCACTGCCGCGCCATACCACATCGCGGTGGCCGTCGGCAAAGGACACGCGCACACGGCCGCTCCAAGCTTTGTCGGCAAGAGCGGCGGCGTAAGTCACAGGGCTGTAAGCCCCGGGGCGCACGGCGTGTATGCCTCCCCAGAGTGTTGCTCCGGCGGCTTTGGCACATATCTCGGCCACGAAGCCGTCTGACAGGGTGGCGGCCGGTGCATAGGGTGGGGTGCATATCGTTCCGTCACCCATGTCGAAGGTGCGGCTCCATCGTCCTTGGCTCAAGGGCCGACTGACGGCAGCTATGGCACGTGCGCACTCGTCAAATCGGGCCAACGCCTCGGCTATATGTCTGCGCGAGGCTGACGGACGTGTCGCAGCCACCCCGGCGGTGCCGCAGATGCTGACGCGCGCATATCCCGTGCCGGGCGTACGCCCGAAAGATGCACGCACATCCACGGCGGACAGGTCTATCGGAGGCATCGGTGCCGTCATCTCGAGCACCAGGCGTGCCGTGCGGCGTGCCCATAGAGCGTCGGCACTGCCGCCGACGATTACGCGCGGACGAAAGCTGCGTACAGTCAGCGTCTTAGCCGATAGTGTCTTGCTGTCGGCGCAATCGTAGGCAACGGCATTGGCAAATGGGTCGGCCGTATCGGCGGCCAATAGTACGGGAGGAGTAGTGTACAAGGTGTTGCCGGCGGCGTCAAGAAGGCGGCAACGGGCAAGACACGGGGCGATGGCCGCTCCGGCGGCTTGGGCGCTGTCGAGGGCATCGCTGTAAGCGCGTGTGATGTCTCCGGCCAGCGCCTTGCGGTCGGTGGCGGCCAAGGGCATCCCCGAGGTATATTCCTGAGACAGCACACGCGTAGGCAGGGTTACGGATATGTCCCCGGCGCTCTCGGCGGTGACCGAGATGGCGGGCCATGCGCTGCTGTCGGCACGCGCCATTTCCCAGCCGCTGTCGGCGTATTGTGCAACGTATGCCCCGGAGGCGGACATCACCGTGAGGCTGTCGCCGCCATCATCGAAGACGGCGCACAGCGGCGTCCCGGCGGTGTTGCCAACGGGAGTGACTGCCGCTGTATCGGCATCAGGATTGACGGTGGCCACGGCAATCTCGGTGTCGCGGTGCAGTGCCATACGCTTGCCTGTGGCTGTATCCACGCAGACCAAAGGACGCCATCCGCCGGAAAGTATGGTGCGAGGAACGCCGGTGGGGCACAGAATTTCGCCGGTGGTGTCGGCAGGGCACAGGTTGTGGCATTGGACGACTTGCAAGGCTTGAGCCTTGCCTTTGTTTTTTGGATTTTCGATAAGCATAGTCATGGTATGTAAGATTTGGGTATGGTGTGTTTTTCGATATGGTCGTATGCACCGGGGCGCGTGGTGTCAGATGACACGCCATAGTTGATGTCGGCCGGAGCCGGCTCGGTGGTTTCACGTGTTTGATGCGGCAAAGTTACGCCGCATTTGTCCTGTCGGTACTGCCGATGACGAACATGTCGCGCCAATCATCGGTATAGTCCGCTGTCGCGTCCATCCCCTTTGCTCGGCTGGTGGGCGCGTGCGTCAAAACACATTGCACCATTACATAAATACTCTATATACTCTTATGACACTACCTGACTTGGTTATGAATGCTATTATATCCTTCCCCTCCGATAAAAACAACGGGACGCACCCGCCGTGCGGATGCGTCCCGGTTAAAGGGCGTTTTTTTTCGTTGTCTGCCTTAGGCTTATTTCTTGGCAGCTTCGATGGATGCTTTACGGAATTCCTTCATAGCCTTCTCGATTTCGAGGGAGGCCTTGCGGGCGCGTGCGCCGGCAGCTTTGTTTCCTTGTTCAGCCTGAAGGCCTGCGTCTTTTGAAAATACAGCGTAAGCAGCTGCTACTTTTTCGATGATTTCTTTCATTGTAATGATGTTTTGAGGGTTAGGGATATCATTTTTACGCTGCAAATATACAACAATTCCCACAATATCAAATAATTTTACGCCAAAAAGCCCTATTTTTAACCCTTTATCCCGTTTTTTTGCCCTTTTTCGCCCACTTATAAAGCCTTTACGTCACCTCCCATACCATACCTAACTGCAGTGCCCCCGGTTTTATGGTGGCTTGACTGCCCCGAGCCCAAAGGATTCGGAACGAGGCACAGCCTCAGCCGAGCGACAACGCCTTCCGACTTCGGGTCTTGTTTTACGACAATCCCGGCTGCGCTCGGTATAGGTCAAGCAAGCTTGACACTCTGCTCTCGCTTGCATGGGATTTCCTCTTTGCAATCTTCATAAAGTCCGACCGCCCACTCTGCCGAAGCAGAATGAGCGGTCGAAATTAAATTGAAAAGTCTATTCGTATTGCCATAAACGAAGATAGTCGCTGATAAAACGTTTGTAATGTTTATCGAACGTCTTTCGGGCTGCTTTAAATGCTTCATCATTGCCGTCATACCACGACAATGGAGCATACCATGTAAGGTTATCGCGTTTTGCTGATGGAGTGAGAGCCGATGAACCGGCGAAGAAATCGGCAGGAAATCCTGCATCCAATCCCCACAACCAACCTTGCGTTCGAAGTTTCATGAAGCGTTTGTCGCCGGCTGGCAGCCATCCATAATCCGTATGAAAACGTTTCAAAGCTCCAAGGCTGATTTTGCCATCGGACTGGTTAAATTCAACGAGATATGAGCCTTCGCCAAGCGTGAGGTCATCTCCGAAAATCGTAAGCAGCAGATTTGCCATTAGAGCGTTTGCACCTCCATCGTTTGCGCCCGGCTCAACAAAGAGATTGCCTAATTTGAGCTGGCCACCTTCGATTTGAAGATACTTTTTACCGTCAAGTTCCACTACTCCTTCTACCACCATTGGGATGTACATAATGTTGTATTGCTGTCCTCCATGAGTGTTAGTTACACTTCGTCCCGACCGATAGCGTTTTTCGGGGTCGAACACCAAAGTCAAAACACCGTATTTGTCACCATAAGGAGTTTTTACCGATTTGGTGGATTGCAGTTCAAGATATAGCGGAACTTCTTCGGTAGCCCTGCCCCCTTCGGGAATGTTGTAAGTATAAGGAATAATACCTTCCCAAACTCCGGTATCAGGTGCTGAACGTTTGTCCTTCTTTATGAAATTAGCCGTCAGCGTCACATCTTCATAAACCGTAAATGTGTTAGGTTCCATCGTGCGACTGCGAGGCGAAGAAGATGTTATCGAGGCCAGTTTCCATTCCGGGTTGGCAATAGCGCTAACCTTAAAAGTTTCTCCGTAAGAAGTGGGCACACCGGGGTTTACCGATCCTCCTTCAGCCGGAGATGCCACAGTGGTAACAGTATATTTGGCAGTCGGAGTGGTAGTGTGTTCCCGTTCTTTAGGAGGTGCCGGGGGCACAGGAGGAATATCACCGATAATCGGAGGTTCTTCAGGCCACGGACCACCGGGACCTCCTCCCCACGCATGATTATCGTCGGCATTGACTCCCAAAATCACCGTATAAGAGCCGTCAGGTCTAATATATCCCCGAACAGTACCTCCCCGGTACTTGGTCTCCGCGTAAGCGTAACCATCGGCGCTAAACGGGCGTAGTTCAAGGTTTTCACCGGGTGAGAAATAGACTAAAGCAAGTCCGTCGGGCCTGATTGCCGTTCGGTTGTAATGGACAATGGAAACCGGATAGAAAGGAAAACTCGGCTTGAAGTTGTCAACGCCATAAAAGTCATTGTAACGGTCTCCTATTTTTGATAAATCGAAATCCTCATTTATTCTATAGGTTCCACCGGGCATAGTGACAAATGCATAACCATCGGTAAAACCGGTCCCTTTGGCCTCCGGAAACCGCTTCAACTCTACGCCTTTCGGGTCGTAATAAACAATTGCCTCGTCTTCGACTACGCGGGCGATTCCGTTATGAAAGTCTCCGTAGTTTTGGGAAATCTCCATATTATATCCCTTAAAACGAGGTTCTATAGCCCAGTTTCCTTTGGCATTGATAAGCCCTATCTTATAATCATTGCCAATTTGAGTGGTAACCCATGCATAACCGTCTGAGAAGTCACGAACCGACACGTACTGGGCCGGGATTTTGAAAACTCCCTTTGAGTCGACAAAGCCCCATTTGCCATCTTTGCGGATTGCCCGAAGTCCATTGCCTACTTTTCGCATAGGGATAGTGGGCACCATGTCACCCATCTTTCTGCCTATGGTGGTCAGGTTGGGCCAAATTTTCTTTCCGTTGATGTCGATGTAAAAAGAGGAAGGAATGTATTTGGCATCAAAAGACTTCGCCATAGCCACGCCATCAACGAAATCCTCTATTGTTGCATAGCTCGCGTCAAGCTCCCTTATGCGACCATCCGTATAAAGAATCTTATATCCGTCCTTGCGTCCTTTGCCGGATTTTACCAAAGCCACACCGCCGTTAAATCTCGGAGGATTGTTGTTGGCTTGGTAACCTATGTTTTTAAATAGGCATTCGCCGGTTTCAGCATTATAAAACGACCATTGACCTCGCTGGTTGCGCACTGCGAAGAAGCCTTCGGAGACAGGCGTCAAAGCTGTTGGATGGTAGAAATAGGAACCTACTTCGGTTTCGTCTAATAAGACAAACCTTGTTGAATCGGTAAAATGCGGCATATGTGGGTCAGGACTTTCAGAAAAGTCAGTCTTTATGGAAGCGCTCTCACCGGACATATCGGATGCCGATGAGACTGAAGCCGCATTAGCCGGTTGATTGGGAGATCGCTCTTTTTTAGTAGTTGCAGATGGGTTTGTCACTACTTTTTCCACTTTATCCAGAGCATTGTTTACTTTCTCAAGTCCTTTGGAAAGTTTTTTCAAGAACTGAGCTTCGGCCGGAGGGGCTGATGCAAACAATGCCAGCAGCCCAAGAAACAGAGCTGCTGACATATGATGATTGAGTCCTTTCATATTATTTCTCCGATTCGTAAGAGAGCTTTAATGAAGTGGCCTTAAGGCATCCCTCCGCATTCTTTTCAGTGATTTGAAAGGTCTCAAATTTGAGCGGAGTTCCGGCTTTCACGCCGAGTGCACTCTCACTAATCAAATCCATAGGGAAATAACCTACTTTTTGTGAGAATACCCGGGTGCCGGCATCGTCATAACCTACGAGAAACACCTGTTGGCCCATACCAACGTATCTCGATGGATTCCCGGTAGACAACTTCTTACTTTCTTCACTTTGGTAATCTTGGGCTACAACTACATCTCCCTCCATTTTGAATTCTGGTTCCAGACCGCTTTTTGACCAAAATCCGTCGAATGTGAGTGTGATTGGCGAGTTAACGGTTATTTCGGGTGTTGACTCGATTTCGATTGTCTTTCCGTCTAACGCTTTGCCGGCTTCCTCGAGCTTGGTTTCATACTCGTTAGCTGCTTTCTCGGCATCAGCCTTAAGCTTCATGGCTTCGTCCTGTGATTCGCATGTTTTGAACTTTTCTTGCAGAGCTTCCTTTTTGGCTGTCATTTCGGAATAGATGCCGGGCACGTTTCCGAAGAACTTGGAATCGGAAGAGCCGACTCCTCCTCCACAAGATGAGAGGGTCAAGGTTGCCATTGCTATAGCAACCATTGCTGTCAATTTTAATACTTTCATGATTGTTTATTTTTTATGGTGTTTAATTATTAGCTTTTCCTTTATGCAATTCTCCGTTCCGCAGAAAAGAGGCGAAAGGAATCTGTTCATGACCGGTTTATGGGAGCAAAATTAAATATTGCTCATTCGGCGTCAGTCCTAAACAGAATAATCTTGTTTACGCATTAAAACTTGACATGTCTTAATGCGTAAAATTCTTTGTCCTAAAAGATACAAAGCCCTAATGTCCAATAAGTTTATTGTTCTTGTCTGAACTGAGCCGGCGTCAGTCCTTTTAATTGAAAAAAGACTCGATGAAAAGTTGAACGAGAACTAAAACCGGATTCTTCAGCGATAATATTTAGAGAATCAGAGGAGGTTTTCAATAACTGACAAGCATGCTCAATGCGGAGCTTATTGACGTAATCATAGAAAGTGACATTGAGCGTTTGGTTGAAATAATTACTAACATAGGTTCTATTAGTGCCTACATCTCGCGCAACGTCAGAAAGCTTTAACCGAGGATTGAGATATGCCTTTTTCTTATAAAATAAATCCTTAATGCGAGCATCTAATGTTTGGTCAGGCAGAATGTCCGCTATGGGTTGAGCATCATCTACTAATTCGCCAATTACCGAATCGTGTCGATAAAGGAGAAAGCAGACAAACATCCAGATTATCAGATGAAGCACCATATAGATGCACTCTATCTCAACACCAAATACCAGATAATCCAACATCCACAGGCAAAGTAGCACGACAAACGTCCAAAGTATCACCATGAGCCATCCAAGATTGATGTTTTCAGTATAGGAAAAGCGTTCTCGTAAACTTGCGTCATACCGAGGAATCATTACCAACCCCCATATCATATAGTAGCACCCAAACATAGTGCCCCATCCAATGTTTATCCAGAAAAAAACATAATGGCCTGTGGCTAATAAAAGAATTGGTAAAATCAAGAAAGGTATTTCATTGAGAACCAGTTGCCTCACTGAAGCCGTACCGGGTTTGATGAGTTCTCTAAGGACACAAGTATATAAAGGGATTGCCAACATGTCAGTCGCCATGAAAAAAGTCCATTGCAAATGCAGTTTCTCGTCCAAAAGTAAAATCGTTATGAAATCTTTTGCATAACATGTAGCGACGACGCACATAAGAACGGAGATGATTCTTCTCCGTTGGTCTCCTTTTCGCCAAAACAACCATGTCATCATGCCGAAAAACATGATGCACTTGCCTAAGAGTAATATGATAAACGGATTTGAATCCATTACTTTGTCTTTATGATATACCTTTATAAAAAACGTGGAGCCTGCCTCTTATTGCTCGTTCTACATTGTGCGGTCGCAGGAAACCTTGCCGGTTGGACCGAGCAACGGAAGGTCCCATGTTGTGCGCTGATATGGTTTCGGGCATAATATATATGCACCGACACGTCACAGAACGCTCACCGTTGCCCTTGCCTGAACCGGTTTGAAAGCTCCTACGTTTCACAATGTCAGAACAAAAGCGTCAAATGAAGCCGCAAAAAAGCAGCCTTATTGTTCTCGGATTAAGCAGAATCACAAGTGCAATAATGCCGTTGTAAAGTTAATCAATTTCTCAGAATTATCTATGAAAGGAATCGTTAAAGTGCGATATTGTTCTAAAAACCGTTTGTCGTTTTTTTCGGACCCTCCCGCATCATTTTCCATTGCTATTCTCCCGCTTCCTATCCCCCGCTCAATACAATCCCGATACACTTGAACGTATACCGTATAGCGTGTCATAATGCCGACCCTGTGGCGTGTTAAAATGCAGCCTTGTAGGGGCGCTATACATAGCGCCCGCGCAGCATAACGGTAATATAATGAAATCAAGCGTATTATACGGCATTACCCCACGGCCGTTGCGGACGCAATATATTGCGCCCCTACTGAGACTTCAATTTAAAGAGGCCCATTATTATGAAGCGCGCCCTATACGGTCTATCCTATTTTTGACAATTCTTCGATGAGCGCGGGTCGTCGTGGTGTGCGGCTTTTCTGCTTTTCGATTATTATCGACGCCTCATCCTTACCTCCGTATTTGATGAGTTTCACAAGCATTCCGGCTCCTTCGCGATATCCTTTTCGGTCCGATGCATACCTGAAATGATCCTCAACGCATTTGGCGTATAGTTGTACAAATTCGTCTTTGTAGAGCTTGCGCACCTGTACCGGCGCATTTTCCAAAAGCCATAAGGATGCGTGTTTAGACAAATATTGAATGTACTTGTCCCACATTTTTTCCTTTCTGAAAAGGTACAGCAGCGTAGAACTTGAAATCTTGGGATCGGCAGCGAGCGCTTCCACCCATTCGGTCCATTCAGGCTTGGGTACATTGGATTTCATCAACGAATACATAGCCTCATTTGAACAGTCAAGAACATTGTCGAACAAGCCTCCACGTGTTTCTTCCATAAAGAATTTGCGCGCAAGGCAAATGATATTGGATGTCTCGCCCAATTCCATATAGACTTTGAGCTGCCACTGCCTCAATAAGTGCAGACTGCGAGGACAGAGGCTTTCGCCTTTTTGCGCAATACGCAGGCATTCGTCAAGATTGCCTTCATCCCACGTCATTTGCAAGAGCTTTAGACAGACGTCGACATTGTCAAGGTTGTCATACAGATATTTCCGCAACTCCTCCTTGGACCCGCCGGCGGCTATCAACTCCATACGTAACTTGCGCGAACTATCGTAATTCCGTTTTGCACTCCAGTCGTTGTCGTTCTCAGGTTTCTTGAATTTGTTCAGCTCGTCAAGTACTGCCGAACGTTTCTTGTCCGTCGTGGCAAATTTTACGGCCAGGCTAAGCCAATTCCACCACCAGTCAAATCCTTCAAGGTACTTCGCCTTGAATTTCTTCATGACGTATTTATAGGCGGTATCAGCGAGATTGTCGGATAGAGGTTGTAATGCAAATTGAGTCCAAAATTCGAAACATTCATCTATGATTGCACCAAGTTCGCCAGCGCTGTCATCGCCGCAGTTGATGATTTCCTCGGCAGAGTTTGATGTGCCGATCAATATAGCCAAAGCAACGTTGTAGTTGCCTTTTTCGATAGCGAAGTTCGCCTCTTCAAGGATGCTTGATATATCCTGATTGAGGTCAAAGGTGTCACGACATTCTACATATCCGTATCGTCCCATATAGTCTTCGATAATGTTGTCTATGCGCATTGAATACATCTCCGGACGGGGCGCATACGCCTTGCCTGCGCCTAATGCGAGAAAGCGGTCGCAAAAGCTTTCGTCGCGTAGACACTCCTCTCGAATGTAGGCAGATAGTTGGTCCTTATTCAACGAGTCCAATACTTTTTCGATGAGCGTATTTTTGTCTTGTTTTTTGTTCATACCGTAGGGTGGTGAAGTCGGTTGGGTCTATTGGATGCCTTATATGGCAAAGCTCCACAAAGGTAGTAATTTACGACGTGAGATTGATGTTTTGGGCTCAGAAATTGCGACGCCAGATTCAATTTTATGAGCACCTTTGCGCTGACATCGGGCGTTACTGCGCCGGTCAGACACTTGGTCGAGTAGCTTGGCGTTGTTAATATCTATTTGATTTACACGCCAATTTTGGCATAAAAGCCCATATCACGGTAAAATCCTTAACGACATACATAGGGAGAAGGGAAGAGACGGCCACGGAATCCTTGAGTAATAGGGTCCGCAGGATATCCCCAATTTCCGTCTGATATAATAGGTAAAGTCGTCGAATCGGCTCAAATCCGGGCCGAATAAGCCATTTTACGGCTCAAAATGAGCCGTAAAACCATTTATTTTCACTAAATTTGAGCCGAAAAACCAAAACGATTATGACTCCGGAAGTAGAAATGCTCCAATATCTACACTATCACCCTGATAGTGCAAAGGCTGAAATAAAGGCCGGTATGAGCCTTGAAATGAGCGACGCTACCATAAAGCGGGTGCTCTCCAAAGCTGTAAAAGATGGCATGGTGCTTGTGACAGGGAAAGGCCGTGCCACCAAATACCGTCTCACTCCTCAGGCACATGTAACAATGGATCTAAATCTTGACACCTATTTCGATAAGGATGTTGACGAACGTGAGGTTCAGGAGGGCTTCAACTTTGAATTAATTAATGATATACTGCCGAAGGTGGAGCTTTTCGCCCCCGAAGAACTCAACATATTAAACAGTGCTCAGGAACAATTCAGGCAACATTTGTCTGAGATGAATGACACCGAATATCGTAAGGAGATGGAACGGCTCGGCATAGACCTTTCCTGGAAATCATCGCAGATAGAAGGGAATACATACTCACTATTGGAGACAGAGAGGCTTCTTAGAGAAAAAGAGACAGCAAGCGGCAAAACTAAGGATGAGGCAATTATGTTGCTGAATCACAAAGATGCACTTGATTTTATTCTCGATGCGCCCGACTATTTGCAACCCCTTAAGGTAAACCGAATTGAAGATATCCATTCAATTCTCACAAAAGAATTGGGAGTGGAACGGAATATTCGGCATCGAAGGGTCGGCATCACCGGCACCAATTACCGGCCGCTCGACAATGAGTTTCAGATAAGAGAAGCATTGGAGGATAGTGTTCGCCTAATCAATAGCAAATCCGTTGTCTTTGACAAAGCATTACTTGCTTTGGTCCTCTTGAGTTACATTCAAGCATTTACAGACGGCAACAAACGGACAGCCCGTATCGTAAGCAACGGCATACTAATTGCCAACGGCTACTGCCCGATATCCTTCCGAACGGTAGATTCTATAGATTATAAAAAAGCGATGCTAATGTTCTACGAGCAGAACAACATCGCCGCCTTCAAACGTATCTTTATTGACCAATTCCTTTTTGCTGTCAAGACCTATTTCTAAGAAATGCGGGAAAGGCGAAAACAAACCACAAAGAGCAATTTACCGATTTCCACGATAATTACTTGATTAATAAGGCTTCCTGAATTTTAGTTTGCCTAAACCGAATTTTTACCTTAACTTTGCGCTGTGCAGTAATTGCTGCGCAGACATATTGATTAAACAACAAGAAGCGTTTTGCTTATCTCTTATTGAGAAAACGTAGGAAATTTTCGCAATGATGAGAGGATAACAAAGCGGTTCTCACGCTATAGCGTGGACTGCGTTTTCCCTCATCTTCATCATTGGTTTTTCCTACGACCATCTCAATAGACGTGGCAATGTCAGTCCACGTTTCTTTTGTCATAAACAGGCTAATCGGACTGAAGCCCAAAAAGAAAATGCAATATGAGCAAAGCAAGCAAGACTGTCGTTACCATAGTTTTGGTATTAGTTTTTATTCTTCTATTCTCGGTGGTAGCCGGCGTGAGCCACGATAATGGAGGTCGCACCACAGGCGTATTTGGCCTAATCCTTGTTGCCGGTCTTATTGGCGGCCTTCGTGCAATATGGAAAAATAAAGAGGATGACGAAAACAATAATGACAATACATCGGTTCTTCAGAAATAATGTTCAAGGATTACTATAGAATCCTTGGGGTATCACCTAATTGCTCTGACGCGGAGATAAAAAAGGCTTATCGGGAAATGTCCCTTAGATATCACCCCGATAAGAACCATTGTTCAAACGCTGAGGCAATAATGGTGGATATTAACGAAGCGTACTGCATTTTAAAAGACGGCGATAAGCGTGCTCGTTATAACACGGAATACATAGCGTTCATCTCTTTTCGTAAAAAAGAGGCGGCGAATAAATACAGAAAGGATAAGAACGCCGAGAATTTCTCAACGAGTATGCCCTCGGAGTCTGATGATTATAATATACACGATGAGCAGGTATATGATGATATCAAAGATGCAAACGCTTATGCAAAACAAATCGTTCAAGAGTTCCTTGATTCATTAAAGAAGGACACCAAACTGGCAGCAAACGGTGCCTGGGGTGAAATGAAGTTTCAAATCATCGGGGCTATTATAGCATCTATAATTTTCCTATTAATAAGAACCTGTTCATGAAAACAACAATCTATTTTACAGCAATTTGTACACTAATACTGTCTTGTGTGTCTTGTGGCAAACACGTTAGTTATAAAACATATACGAGCCACAACAAGACTTACGAAGTAGAGATACCTAGCCAATATTCTTTGCATAACTCAATAAATTGCATGTTGGCGTTTACGTCTTCGAGTGAGAACGTCACGCTTTCGATTGATACAATCCCCACTTATGTCAATCTTGAAGACCTTACCAATGATAAGGCTGGCCAGTCATTCGATTATTCGATAGACGAAACCGCTGGCGACTCAATCCTGGTTTATAAAATCACTCGCGGCAATAATATGTGGTGCGCACATGAAATCTATCAAACTAAGATTGTCGGAAGAACGAAGTTCGTTGTAAAAATTTCTTCTGATAAAGTTAGTAAAGCTGAACTCACCAAAATATCCAACCACATCTGTCAATCCATAAGCATTAGAGAGCCATCTATTGAAGAGTCCAACACAGTCACAAACAACAAGCAGAGAGCAAACCAGTATAAAAGCCTAAGCACAAGCCAGTATTCTATTGAATATCCTAATGCATGGACTGTAGTTCACAATGTTGATGAAATGATAGATGCATACATTGGAGAAAGCTCCGGTAAATTTGGTTGTGCTATCAGTTGCTTTGACACAGATTACAGCTTTTCCAAAATATGTGAAGATATGACGGAAAACATGAGAGCCATAAATGCAACCATAAACACAGCGTCACCGATAACTTTAAATGGCCAAAGAGCTTATAAGCTGTCTTGTGAGTATTCGTATGGAGGCCAATCAGTGAAAGAGATCTCGTATACTTTTAAGAAGGGCAACACGCTTTACAATGTGAAGTTCGGCACGAATATTGAATCTGTTAACAAGAACCATACTCTTATTGAGCATATGATTTCGTCATTCAAGATTAAATAAATATCACTACAATGAGACCTGTTACTAAAAGACTATTAACAACAATCATCCTGACTATTGTTGCGTTATGCTGTGCCTCTACATATTGTCAGGCAAAAGAAAGGCTGCCGAATGCAAGAGTAATATCTATGTTTATGAGGGATAAAAACGCTGACGTTAACGAGAATTACGTGGTTAATTTCTTTATAGGAGAGTTTTGCAGATTTTTGGAGTCGAGAAGAATGAAGGCGGTTTACTCGAAAAGTATGGATGGCGTTGATGGTGGGTGGTATGCTGCGATAGAATTCAATGGGTATACAGATTTGGATTGGAATGGTGTGTATCACTATAAATACAGCGATGTCAGGATATTCTTTTTTAATCCGAACAATGAAGACGAGTCTTATTTTGTTGAGTTAGGGAATTTTAAGGTTGGCACTCATCCTGGAGAATTAATACAAGTATTTAAAAACAAGTTTTAGGTAATTAAATTAGGACGAGCAGATTGGTGTACTCAGCTTTTAACGTTAATGTATTGCCAGTCGAATCTGTTACTTAAATGAGCCAAATGCTTTAATAAAAAATAATAATGAAAAAATTGATTTGTTTCTTGTTCATTTGCATTTTCTCGTTGGTCCAAGCATTCGCCTTGGAACCCGGAAATAATCTGAATAAGTCATTATCGGCTATTCAACGAGAATTTCCCGACTGTATCTTTTGGTGCGAATCAGGTGGCGTAAAGTGCTATAAAACAGAAGGAGAAGGATTCCCAATAATGTTTGAGGTGAAAAATGGGAAGGTCATCTCGGAGTTTATGTTGATAGAAGGTGAAGGACATTTTTCGAGAGATTGGTTTACCGCAACGGTAAATGCGTTTTCGCACTCTGACTACAAACGCGTCTTACCCAATGACGGTAATGCATATATATTCATTTATTCATACTTCGAAGTCTACATCAGCTATGATGTCTACAACAATACGGCATCAATAACATATGAATTGTTGCCAAAATATCGGAAGTGACGTATCCAAAAGTCTAAGACATGGTATACGGTGTTGAAATCGCCGGTTGCTTGAATTTATTATTTTTAATGACTGTTTCCCAACAATAGACGCAGATACGTTTGAATTTGTGACATACTGTATTAGCAAGTTTGCACAGGGACTTGGCATGAGCCGGCACGAGGTGTATCGGCGACTCAAGGAATCCGGGATTCTTTATGACTATATTGTGCCGTCATACGATGTGCTGCATACTTTCGGTTCTCGTTATCTTATGAAGGACCTTAAGGAATATATGAGGGAAAAAGGTGTACTCGAGTAATGATGCTTTGCAAAATCCGAGGAACAACTTTTGTCGGAATTTCCGGGTTGGACGAAAAAGCGGTAACTTTGCGGGATGAAGCAGAAGGAAGGCAATGGCATAGGAGTTGTTGTCGCGGCGTATAATGCGGCGGCATGGCTCGGACGTTGCTTGGATAGCGTGCTGACGGCTGCGGATGCATGCGCGGTGGACGTGTGTGTCGTGGTGGCTGATGACGGCAGTACGGACGATACGGCGGCAATTGTGCGGCGCTATGCGCTGACGGACAGCCGAGTGCGGCTACTGCAATTGCCTCACGGCGGTCAGGCGGCGGCACGTGCGGCGGCTATCGCGGCTTTGCCTGCGCAGCTCGACCGGGTGATGATTGTCGATGCCGATGACACAATTCCGCAGCAGTCGTTGTCGCAGATGGCCGCACGCCTTTCGTCTGATATAGACATGGTTATCGCTAATGTGGCAAAGTATACGGCGGAGGCGAATGCACCTACTTTGTATATGAACGCCGAGGCTGTGGCCGAGGGCAAGTCCTACGAAAAAACATCGTCCGGGCCGGTCTTGCGGCTGACACCGACTGAGGCGTTAGAACGGATGCTGAACAATGACATTCCGAATTTTACGCATGGCATGGTGGTTCGGCGAAGCCTCTTCGGTCGTATCGATTGGGACACGCATCCATCGATGACCAATGCCGAAGACGCGATGTTGCAGTTGCTGCTCGCCTCGGCCGCCACGGGCGCGGTGATGCTGCTCCCCGATGTTGTCGCCTACGAGTATCGTCAGCGCCCTGGGACATTGTCGTCGATGTCCGAGGTAACGCCCGAAGGCATTGCACGTGTTTGGAGGGCTGTGTCGGCAGTGCCCTCGATGCCTCGAGCCGCCTTGGTGCGCTGGGGTCTCGGGCTGATGCACCTGTACCTTATAGGACGCGGAGTATGGATACCGCAAGATTACGAGCCACTGCGCGATATCGTCTGCTTGGCGCGACACACGCCGTTGCACAGTCGGCGTCATCGCCGCGTGCTTTGGCTGCTACGCTGTCCGTGGCTGCGATATGCGGTCACGTGTCGCCACCGTTGGCACATGCGCAGATATACCTAAAATTTAGTATTGTTCGTATTATGTTTTTTGTCTAACTTTGCGGCCGAGAATTCGGGGCAGTTATTGTCCTCGTAAAGCTACAAGTAACTGAACGACATGAAGATGATATTACGATACATGACTATGGCGGCGGCCGCATCCACTATGGCGACAGCCATGGGTGCCGAGGTGGCGGATACGGACAGCGTGACAATGCTGCACGGCGTCGTCGTCAGCGCCGGTCAAGGCGTAAAGTCGCGTGTGCGCACCACCAATACGGATATCATCGGCTTAGGGCAACTGCGCCGCGCCGCTTGCTGTAACCTCAGCGAGTCGTTTATCTCCAATCCCTCGGTAGATGTCAGCTACTCGGACGCCGCCACCGGCGCCAAGCAAATCAAGTTGTTAGGACTCAGTGGAACTTATGTCCAGATGCTCATCGAAAATATTCCCAACCTGCGCGGCGCGTCCATACCATATAGTCTCGGATATGTGCCCGGGCCGTGGATGCAGTCAATACAGGTCTCCAAAGGCGCGGCGAGTGTCAAAAACGGATACGAGAGCATTACCGGACAAATAAATATCGAATTTCTTAAGCCTCAGGGTACCGATGGTGTACGCGCCAACGCGTATTTTGACTCGCAGCTGAAGGTCGAAGCCAATGTCGACGGCAGCATCCACCTCAATGACAAACTGTCCGCCTCCCTGTTGCTGCACTTCGAGAATCGCCAACGCGAGCATGACGGCAACGGCGACGGATTCATGGATATGCCGCGCATACGTCAGTACAACGCCATGGATCGCTGGGCATACGTCTCGGACAGTTGGATATCGCAACTGAGCGTACGCGTACTGCGCGACGAGCGCACAAGCGGTATGAGCCGCCACGGCCATACGGACGCCTCTATACCGTATTACGGCGTCAGCGTCACCACCAACCGCTATGAAGCTCAGTGGAAAAACGCCTATATGTTCCAAGACTCGGGCAACAGTAGCCTGGCATTGATGCTCCACGGGTCGTGGCACGATGCGTCCAACACCTTCGGATACACCGACTACGACGTTACCCAGAAAAACGGGTACGCACAACTGCTTTTCGAGAGCGATATCACCTCGGCACATAATATCAGCGTCGGCGCGAGTCTAAATCACGATTACTTCAAAGAGGAACATTCGCCCGACTTGACCATGGGGCAGACCCCGACCGAGACCACCGCAGGGGTGTACGCCCAGTACACCTTCAAGGACGGCGACCGTTGGACGGTGATGCCCGGCATACGCTGGGACCACTCATCGGTATACGGCAGCTTTGTCACGCCGCGACTGCACATCAAGTATACGCCTACAAAGGTATTGACGATGCGTGCCGCCGTAGGCAAAGGCTACCGCACGCCGCACGCCTTGGCCGAGAATACGCCGCTGCTGGCTTGCGGCCGCACCTTCTATTTTGCGGACAGTTTCAGTCAGGAAAAAGCGTGGAATTACGGTCTGTCCGCCTCGCTCAATGTCCCCGTTGCCGGGAAAAACCTCGAACTAAACGCCGAATACTACTACACGCGTTTCTCCGACCAGATGGTCATAGATGTAGACGGAGCTATGGGACTCAATAGTATATATTTCGGCAATCTGGACGGCACCAGCCGCAGCCATACGGCACAGATAGATGCCACATATCCGTTCTTCGAGGGCTTCAGCGCCACCGCCGCCTTCCGCCTCAACGATGCACGCACGACATACAACGGCGAGCTGCGTCTGCGTCCGCTGACATCGCGCTACAAAGGACTGCTGACGCTGTCGTACAAAACGCCGATGGACATCTGGCACTTCGATGTCACCGGACAGCTCAACGGCCGAGGCGAATTGTATGACCGCTCGGAATACCCGACGTACTTCAATCTCCAGGCTCAAATCACTCGCGAATTTCGCCTGTTTGACCTCTACATCGGCGGTGAAAATCTCACCAACTACAAGATGAAAGACCCCATAATCGGAGCGTCAAATCCCTGGAATCCCGGCTTCGATGCCACGCAAGTTTGGGGACCCACGGACGGCGCAATGGCATACATCGGCATACGCTTCAAACTCGAAAAATTCTGAGCACGGCCAACATCTATTCATAGAATACAACAATAAACACATATCGAAATGAAATCCATGCTTTTAGGCGCTGCATTACTGGCTGCTGTCGCTGCCACGGCAGCCTCGATCGTAAACAACGCCACCGATTCGGTAGCCGCAAAATCCGAGCAGGCCGCCAAGCCGGCCAAAGTCAACCCCATAGACACGCTGGTAGTGACCACCGACCCGCAGATGCACTGCTCGAGCTGCGAAAACCGTATCAAGCAAAACATCCGTTTTGTCAAAGGAACAAAGCACATCACCACCAACCTCGAAGACCAAACCGTGACCATAGTCTACGACAGCCGTAAGTCCACCCCGCAGGACTATACCAAAGCCTTTGATAAAATCGGCTACGCCATCACCCCCGCCAAAAAATGAAGTACGTAATACTGCCTTAGAGGCTACAAATAATCATAATTGCATTATGAAAAAAGAAATTTTGAGTGCTATATGCGCTTGTGTATTTTCGCTTGCCGCTTTTGCAACGGACACGGTCAAAATCTCCGGTATGGTCACTGACTACAACGGCAACCCCGTTGACTCCTGCACAGTCCTCATATATAACCCCGATTTTACAGAAGCCTACGAAACAGCAAGCGATACTCAGGGCCATTACAGCCTTGACAGTATCCCCAAGGGGAAATATGCCGCTATTGCCGCCATGCGTGTCAACGAATATCCACGAATGCTGCAAGTGGCACCCGAGGACATGAAACTCGAATTTTGGGCATGGAACGTCATCGCAGACCGTGACATCACGCTAAACATTCGATACGGCAAGCTGGAGTTGTACGGTACGACCGCATTTTTGGAATATGGCGGCAGACGAGAAATGCTCATCTATACGCGCCCGATGAGCGTCACAAAGGTCATCGCCTATCAAAACTTTGTAGACAAGGCTGACGCCGAGAAGAACTCCATTGTTACGGTAGACCCTCAATATATGTCTTTTGACGTGTATGTAGACGGGGAACCGTTGGAAATATACTCTGTCCAACCGCTTACAATGATAGACAAAGGCAACAGCGCCGGAAATGACACCTGCTACCTATTGCAAGTAGAACTACCTCAGAATATATACTCCCACGATAAGCCATATGAGGTTAGAGTGATAGGACACAATTCGCAATACGACGAACACGGCGAAAGCGTCTACTACCTCGAACCGCCAAAATACGACCGGAGAAAATAGGTCGCCGAACTATACCAAAGCCTTTGATAAAATCGGCTACACCGTCACTCCGGTCAAGAAGTAAGTATCTGAAAGGCGATATCAACGATTATGGAAAACTGTTCCATACAATCATCGCTCCTGAAATCCATTATTTTAGGTAGGGCGGAAGCCTTTGCCGAGCAACTGGAGATATGCTTGGCTCGAAATGGTGAATCACAAGACGACAAGATTCCCCAAATGTGCCTTTTGACGGCAGAAGGAATGAGAGTCCTCTTGGATGATGATGGATGGTGTGAGGAGTACCGGCCGATAGTTGCTGCAGTCAAGTCCGGCATAGAAAAGATTTGGAACATTCTGCTTGACAAAGGCTTGGTTCCTGACGACATGGATCATCAGCTTGTCAAATTTGCTCAAGATATGGGCCTTTTCCCTTTTGCCGACAACTATGAGGACGCCTTCGATATGCCTTTGGAGGCAATTCTTGAAAAGGGGTACAGAAAGATTGATGTGGACTTGATAGTTGCAGCTTTGAGTCTGAACTTCGACGAGGCCAGGAAATTGCTGGAACAAGGCGCAAATCCCGATGTTGATGTTGATATTGAAGATGATGAAGATTCCCACGAATTCGTTTCGGCTTTAATGTTGACCGGGATGGGATGGGAGGATGCATACACACCGTGTGGAGACATTCATTTGTTGTGGCGAGCCGAGTATCTGACGGGCGATGCGACGGTAAATGTAGATCGTGACAGTTGCCAAATAATCGTTTCGGCAGCCAATAAATTGATGTATCAGCTACTCGAATCACACTGTCCGGACGCCTCGAAATGATCGATACAATATGATTGTCGCAAGTGTTTGCGCAAGGTATTGCTGTTACTTGAGACGGTTTAACGATAGAGGCTTTTAGACAGCTAATTGAGCCTGACACCCGGTCAAACCGTCGGAGGGGTAAGAACGTCAGATTTCCTTAGGCAGACGATTGCCGATGAGTAATCGTAGCCATCGAGGTAAGCGATTTATATAGTATTTGTATCGTTCTTGAGCTTTCTTGATGGCGGTATCTTGGCCTTCATTGAAAGCCTTTTCACGTATTTCGGAAGCCTCGAGACGCTGTTGTGCTGCAAGATTCTCGAGGCGATGACGTTCGTGTTCGTTGTCTTGACGTTGTCGCAGATTCTCTTCGGCCTCCCTTGTTTTGGCTTCGGCTGCTTTGGTTTTGCGTAGGCGCAAGGCCGGAATATTCAGCGCATTTTGGTTTATGCAGAAATGTGTGCCACAGCTCTGGCATTTGATGATTGTATCTCGTCCTACGGCATTGAAATGTGACTTAAATCCACAATTGGGGCATAAAACGGCTGTGTAATCGAGCGCATCAAGATTTATCGTATCATACTCATCTGCAATGTCGAGCAACAACATATTTATAGCTTCCCGCATCTTGTCCACCCGAGTATTGTCGGTGTGCTCGAACATAGTCTCGTATATGGCTCTGAATTGATGAAGCGGACTTTCGGTAAGGCAGTCGTCAAACAATCCTAAAGACGAATATGTCCCCGAAAGATCGTGCAATACCTTGCCGTGTTCCATATACACCTGCCTAAGGATTTGGTGCAGAAGCAATATATCACGATTGACTTTGGCAATCGCGGCTTCCTCTTTAATAAACGATTGTTTCAGAACTTCGCGAGGATTTGTTGTATGCTGCCACTTGATGAGAGCTTCTTCCAATAATGGATCCGATATGTCTACTAATCCGGATTTACCATACATATCGGTAGCGCTTTGCATTATTTTGAATGTCTGACGATACATATCCGGTTTGAGATATCCCATTTTTAGCGTATCGGTGTCATCATCTATATATCCGTCAAGCACAATTTGACCCAATCCGACATAAATTGTACACAGATCGACGAAAATCTCATTCAAAGCGTCCGGCGCCGGATACTTATAGTCTATACCGTTCAAAAAAATCACCTTATGGCATATCTCGTGTGCCAATATTGCTCGACATGCCGTGGCCTTACCCCGGTATTTATCCGATATGGTTATTGCAATCTCAGATGGCGATGTGGTGTTATGAGTCAATCCGGCTACACCATCGGGCGTCTTGGCAAAAGAACACGTGGGCGTGCATTCAAGCAGCCCGACATGAGCCAATATGCACATGGCTTCGCGTTCAAGTCCACTCTCTGAATCAAATTCCCGGTCACCTTGTGCCGTATATGTTTTCCACGAATGTTGGGGCACTTTGGCTTCTAAATCGCACAAGTATGCCAGTATCTGCCTCGGTGTTAAATAAATTGTTTCTTTCATTTATCTGATAATTGTTTACGGTTTGGGGCTGCTTGGCCGAACAGCTTCGGCTACGTCTGTCGCTGCAAAGATACTCTTTTCTTTTCATATATACTTGCCAATCATACGCGGAAAAGCAAGTGTAGAGTCAAGTGGCAAGTGCAAAATTAATGAATCATTTTGTAGAACTCAATTT
>OIZT01000034.1_pt1 | contig 117162 bp, 103 predicted proteins | sample 1588611 | NCBI WGS metagenome assembly OIZT01 (sample SAMN03283278) | human gut metagenome | biome: human-associated habitat; material: feces | host: Homo sapiens | place: Peru | collected 2012
TTTAACCGACCCCATAATGTGGTGAATGGAAGTTATAGGACGAAATTCATAAAGGGGTACGGTTGAAACGACTTCCTTGAACGTGGGGTGTGATTACATGTCACACCCTTTTGTTCTAAAAAGCATTTTTGTGTAGTTTACGAAGCTACGTTTTACTGTTTCTTGACTTCTTAAACGCAGTTTTTCCATTGATTGTGCTTGCTTTTGGGATAAAATCGATATCTTTGCGGTGTAAAATATGATACTAATATCAAAAATGGTACTCTAATATGATATTTGAACGTAAGAAATACTTGGATGAACTTATCGCAGGACGTGGAAATGGTCTTGTGAAGATTATAACAGGTGTCAGACGATGTGGGAAGTCATTCCTGCTGTTTGACATCTGGCATAACTGGTTGTTGGAACATGGGGTGACTGATAATCACATCATTGAGATACAACTTGACGATTTCCGAAATAGGCGGTTAAGGAAACCTGATGCCTTGCTCGACTATATAGACTCTAAGGTAGTGGATGATGGCAATCCTTATTATATAGTCTTGGACGAGGTGCAGCTGGTAGAAGAATTTGTAGAGGTTATTCTTAGTTTGACGCACATGAGGAATGTGGACGTGTATGTGTCGGGGTCAAACTCTCGTTTCCTGTCAAGTGATGTTGTGACTGAGTTCCGAGGTAGAGGTGACGAGATACGCATATGGCCTCTCACCTTTGACGAATACTTTAGTGGTATTGGTGGCGATATACGCAAAGCTTGGTTGGATTACTATACTTTTGGAGGACTGCCACAGGTGGCTTTGCTCGAAACGGAAGAAAAGAAAACAGACTATTTGCGTGGTCTGTATGAAACGACTTACTTGCGTGATGTGATAGAACGCAATCATCTACGCAATCCCGAAGGACTGAAAGAATTAATACGTGTGCTCGCTTCGGGCATAGGTTCTTCCACCAACCCGACCAGAATAGCCAATACATTCCAATCAGTACAAGGGGTAGCTATAAAAAGAGATACGATAAAGCAGTATATTGATTATTTGAAGGACTCTTTCCTCATTGAGGAGGCACTGCGTTATGATGTAAAGGGCAGAAAGTATATTGGTACTGAAACAAAGTATTACTTTGCCGATGTAGGTATTCGTGCAGCCATTCTCAACTATCGACAACAGGAAGAGACGCACATTATGGAGAATATCATATATAACGAACTTCGTAGCCGTGGTTATAATGTGGATGTCGGTTTGGTAGAACTTGGGGGAAAGGATGAAAACGGCAAATTTGTCAGAAGACAATTGGAAGTCGATTTTGTTGTGAATCGCCCACCATACCGTGTTTACATTCAATCTGCTTTCCATATGCCAACACCTGAAAAGGAGGTACAAGAGCGCCGACCTTTATTGTCAATCAATGACCACTTCCGTAAGATTGTCATTGTAGGTGATGATATCCACCGCAAGGAAGATGAACTTGGAGTGTTGACTGTTGGACTGTTGGATTTTCTGACTGATAAGGATTTGTTGGAACAAGGGTAATTGTATAAAATAAATAAAGGTGTAATTAAATTTAATCCATGTAACAATTCGTCTACCGCTTGATGTGGCGGAGTGGATGACAGAAGGAGGATGGAAGTCGATTAACCACGCAGTGATAGCGAATTCACAGACCCTGAGAAAGATACGTCAGGCATCGACAGATGAGCTGAAAGGCAAACTGTCAGAATCGGAATGGAAATTTCTTGCAGACAGCCTGAACGGGGCGTTTATCACGGAGACTTATCGTTGTAGCCAGGTCGCTTTGTGTGGGAGCTGTGAAGACGCTGAACGCTTTCACGGGACAGGCAGCAAGTGGAAAGTGGACATAAATGGATTGAAGGCCAAGGTGTTGTCGCTGACAGGTGCGCAGGTGGACGCTTTGCTTGCGCGAGTTGAGAGCTTCTGGGCTAATCCGGATAGAGACCTTGACGAATGGGCGAAGTGGTGATGTACAAGGTGTTGAAAACGCAGTTGCGCTATTACCCTCACGCTCTTTTGCTGCTTGCTGATATGACAACAGGCGAACGTCGCTGGTGGTGTTTTGGCAGTCGTTGGTAAGTGGTGGATTTCATCGACCAACGGCTTTTGTTAACTTTGTTTAGAATGGGAAGAAGACAAATGGGAGAGGGGATTTATCAAAGTTTTTGTAATTTTGCAGACGAAAAAGAAAATAGCTTACACAATTTCAAAAACTAAAAATAATTTACAAAATGAAGAAAACCAACTTCTTTCTTACCAGTCTGGCAGCAATCACGCTGACAGCGTGCGGCAGTTTGGGCAGTTCCACCACTGGCTCAACGGGCGGCAGCATACTGGGTGACATTATAGGGGCTACCGTCAACGGCGAAACCATCGGCAATGCCATCGGTTCGGTGCTCGGTCTTGACAAGGTGCAGGAGAACGCTCTCTACGGCACATGGAGCTACAACGGGCCGGGCTGTGCCTTCACTTCTGAGAACGCGCTGGCCAAGGCTGGAGGTGAAGTGGCTGCCACAGAGGTGCGCCAAAAGTTGAAGACGCAATACGACAAACTTGGATTTACAAAAAGCAACACTTGGATTACGCTCAACAAAAACCATTCTTTCTCTGCAAAAATAGACGGAAAGTCTTTCAATGGCACTTTCACGTTTGACCAGCAAAACCAGCAACTAAAGCTTAACGGCCTCTTGCTCAACCTCACTGCCTACACCAAACGTACGACAACGGGCATGGCAGTACTCTTTGAAAGCAAGAAAATCCTATCCTTGCTGCAAACGCTTGCCACCATGAGCGGTAACTCCACAGCAACAGTCATCGGCGACATCAGCAAAAACTATGATGGCGTACGTATTGGCTTTGACCTGAAAAAGTGATGGTCAGCCTGAAGAAGAAAATGCTTTATAACAGAAAGATTTGCAACTGCCAATGTGGTTGCAAATCTTTTTTTATGGGAAAACGAAAAGGAAAGAACGACCTTAGCGGTTGCGGTGCAGTGCTTTCAGGGTAGTGCTTCCGACAAAACGGTTGAGGTCGACATATTCGCCTATGCCACGAATGTGACCATGCTGGGTGTACTGGCGCAGTTGACAGGGATAATCGCCGGCTGATTGGGTCTGTCCGTTATATCGAGCTATCCATAGCAGACGTGGGCGAAAGCGGGGAGAGAGGCGGTGCTGATAGAAATCGTGATAGCTATAGACAATGGGTGAGCAACCATAACGGTCCTCCAAAAGTTTCACAAAGAGCGAAAGACTGTCTTGAAGCTGACTGTCGGTCCACTGTTCGAAGTCATCGTGCTCGATGTCTACAACGGGGCGTAGGTCGAGGTCGAAGCGGTCCAACTGGCGGGTGAAGTTGTCCAACTGGGCGCTGACAGGGGCGGTGGTGAAATAATGGTAGGCACCCACGGCGATGTTGTGGCGTTGCGCTCCGCGAACATTCTGCCCGTAACGTTCGTCCAGGGTTTTGCTTCCCTGACTGGCCTTGATATATACAAACTCTATACGAGGGTCTTTAGCCACAGAGTCCCACAGGATGTAACCGTTGTTGTGCGACACATCAATGCCATTGTAGCGTGGAGCAGAGTAGGGGACGCCCTTGAGGTGGTCTACATAATGGTTGTCAAGACTGCGTTCGCGCACAGACAAGAGATAGCGTTGCACGATGTGAAGGCGAAAGCCTAAAGTAAGAATAATAGCAACTGTCAGAGCTGCAATTCCAAAGACGGTCACAATGCCACGGTTGCATGAAGTGTTGTTGCGCTTGCGACGGGTTCTTTTCATGGATGTTTTTACCTTTCTCTCCATAGGATACCACATGTGTGGCTATTTCAATTGTCCCTTTGCATACTTGAAAAAGCAGTAAACCGCATCACGGGGAAAGAGACGTGCCGTGCGGAAGTAAACTGGCAACTCTCCGAAGGCTGTATGCACTTTTTTCACCCACTTGTTGGTAGACGATGGGTCGAGCTGTTTTTCCTTTTGTAATGCTCCGAAGTTGCCCGTCTTGAAAATGTTATCAAGCAGAATATGACTTTTTCTGAGATTGTCGTCCGTAAGCGACTGTTCGATGAAAGGCATACTTTCGGCAGGGCATCCCAACAGTTGTACGGCCATAACGGCAAAGAGATGCCAAAAACGTGTCAGTCCCAACAAGTTCAGGTCTTCTCGCAATGTCCGCCAAAAAGACGGTTGAGGCCGTGTAGAAGTGATATGGTGCATCAGCCTCATCCAGTCGCTCACTTGGCGCAAGCCTACGCCTCCAATCATGTAGTGGTTGAGCAAGTGGGCAAAGACAAAGACGGCATTGAAAGCTGCATTGGGAACGATAAACCCTGCCACTGTCTGTGCCGGCTCTTGTAAGCGTTGGCCAGCCCAAAGGCGAAGGTTACGAGTGGTTTTAGGACAGATGGTAAAACCGAACTCTCCATGAAGTTCGATGATGTTATCGCCCACTGTAAACTCCGAATGTTGTCCGCTGGAGGAAATATTTTCGGTATCGGCTATACGCTGCATAAGCTTCTGTGCCAAAACCAGTTGCTGGCTGTCGTTAATGAGAATATCAATATCACCCATCTGCCTGTGCAACGGTTGGCGATAGAGTTGGGCCACGCCCTGTCCTTTCAGCAGCAGCGTGTCTACACCTTTCTGTTTGAGCCGTTGTTGCAATTCGCGTGCAAACTGAGAGAGCTGCCGGTTATCCTCTTCGTAAGTACCGGTCTGAGCCACACAGTTGAAATAGATTTGCTTTGGTGGTCGCAGGTCGGTGGGCAACAACGTCATTCCGTCTGTCATGATGCCAACAGACGTTTGTTGTTGTGCCAATGTGTAAACTTCTTGCCAGTCGGGCCGTTGCGAACGAAAGAACGCTATGGCAGGCTCATCGAGATGCCCCCACAGGCCAGCTTTCAGCAGATGGACAAAAGCTTGCTGCTCGGTAGTCATTTCTTCTGTAGTATCTTGTTTCTAAATTTGCTTCCATAGATTTTCTTCACCATCCATGTGGGCAAATTGCGGAAGAGATATCGTGAGATGGGATAACAGTAAGCAAAGGTAAATAGGCCTTTCATACGGTAGATGCCATTCATGTATATCTTGAATTCGTTTTTAGCCTTTGCCTTGGACCGGCGCTTGAACACATCACCTTCACGCCGGAAATAGAGAGTCACCTCGGGAACATTGCCTATCTTGTAGCCCGCCATGATGGCATCAAACCACAGTTGGATGTCTTGACTGGTGGGATAACGCTCGTCATAGGCGAGTCCATTCTTAAACATTCGGTAACGCATCATGACCGAAGGGTGGGCCAGAGGCGATGCCTTGGGAATGTATTTTATAGCTTCCTCTGGTGTGAGCGGATAGTGGCGAACGTTGAGGCAATCGTGATTTTCGTCAAACTCTTGAAGTGAACCGCCCACAATGTCGATGTCAGGATGAGCCTCCAGATAGTTTACCTGAAGTTCAAAGCGCCTTCGGTCGGAGATATCGTCACTATCCATGCGTGCCACCAGTTCTGAGGTAACGTGCTTCAGTCCAACGTTGAGCGACTTGGTCAGCCCCAGATTGGTTTGATTCCGACAGATAAACAGTGCTTCGCCCAACTTTTCCTTGTACTGGGCTATCACCTCATGCAAGTCGTCTCCCAACATGCCGTCTTCTATCAAGACGATTTGTGCTGGTTTCAGTGTCTGGTCTTCCCACACACTTCTCAAGGCTCTTTCTAAGTAAATAGCCTTTTCCGACTTATATACAGACATCAGAACAGAAACATCCATCATGTTTGTTATCAATAGATTACATATTTTCTTTTTTCCACATTTGGAACATAAGCAAACGCCATATCACCTTATTTTCATGCTTTAGCCGGTCGTTGAGATAAAGATTCTTGATGGCCATCACACTGTGCACGTCGAACAACGAGTCGTCCAACTCGCTTTCATTAATGTTGTCGTCCAGAAGGTAGCGGAGGTCGGTGCGCATCCATCCGTCCACGGGCATCATAAATCCTGTTTTCGGCCGGTCCATCAGTTCCCTCGGAACATACTTGTAGACGATATCGCGCAGGATGCGTTTCTTTACGCCATCTTTCATCTTAAACTCAAGGGGCAGCTGGGCGGCAAATTCTATGATGCGATGGTCTATAAGCGGTTCACGCCCCTCAAGGGAAACACTCATAGCGGCGCGGTCAACTTTCACCAAAATGTCGTCAGCCATATAGTTGATATAATCCATTGCCGTAGCCACACTGATGGTGTCGTTAAACAACCTTTCGTCCAACAGAAAGAGAGGCGCCGGATAATCTTGGCGCAGTAGGCGCTTATATACCGATTCAGCCAATACACCATACGAACCGCCCTCGGTTGCTACGGCCGCCCTATACTCTGGGACAGTGCGCAACAACTTGGCTAAGGTTTCGCCTTTTTCGTGCAGGAACGAGTAGGGGTTGACCGTCTTGCACATTGCTTCCACAACATCTGCCAATCCCTTTCCACCCAGATGTCTCATGGCATGAAGGTACTTCATGATTCCAGCCAATCCGGCATAGCGATTATATCCGGCAAAGGTTTCGTCACCGGCATCAGCACTAAGGGCCACAGTCACCTTCTTCCGTGCCAGTTGACTGACGAGGATGGTGGGAACGGCCGAGTTGTCAGCAAAAGGTTCGTCGTAGAAAAATGGAAGGGTGGGGATGATTTTCTTACATTCAGCCTCGGAGCACATAGCCTCGGTGTGGTCGGTGCCCAATCGTCGGGCTATCTCCCTTGCTATTGGGGCTTCGTTGTTGCCCGTAGGAAAACCTATCGTAAATGTCTTTAGTTTTTCGGTTCGGTCTTTCTGCAGAATAGCTGTCAACGCCGTACTATCGTAACCACCACTTAGGAAAACCCCCACAGGCACATCCGCCACCATACGGTAGTTGAACGCCGACTCAAGAATGCGTTCCAGTTCGACCTTGGCCTCATCGTAAGAGATATCAAGCGTGGGACGATGATAGAAGTCCATCACGTTCCAATACTGATGACAGTCATACGTATGAGTATCGAGATGATAAATCAAGTAATGACCCTGTCTGAGTTTGTGCGTGTTTTCAAAGATGGCATAGGGTGCAGTCACATAACCATACTTAAAATAGAGTCCCAAAGCCTTCTTGTTGATTTTTCGCTGGAAAGCGGGGTGGGGGTAGAAGGCTTTCAGTTCGCTGGCAAACATGAAAGTGTTGCCCTCAACATAATAGTAGAGTGGTTTGACGCCTGCACGGTCTCTGACAATAACCAGTTCGTTGCGCTCTTTGTCCAGAACGGCGAAAGCAAACATACCGATAAACCGGTCTACACACTTTACGCCCCATTCACTATAGGCATGAAGTATGACCTCTGTATCGGAATCCAGCTCAAACCTGTGTCCCAAAGCCACCAATTCCTTTCTTATCTCCCTAAAATTGTAGACCTCACCATTGAAGACTATCGCCAAATTAGAAAACTGCATAGGCTGATTGGCCCCCTCTGAAAGGTCTATAATGGAAAGCCGGGCATGAGCCAATACGCAATGTTGTTGCTGAAACACTACAGCTCCCTGATGGCTCGGACCGCGATGTTTCATGGCCATTGCCATTTTGTAACCCGTCTCTTGCGAGAGTTTGTCAGAAATATATCCAGCTATACCACACATAAACCAAAATTCAAATTACCAACATTTACTGTCTTACAACTTTTTTTATCAACTCTTCCCATTGTCCAACGATTTGTTCCTCCCTGAAGCGAGGAGCCAATGCTTTGCTTTGCCTCCCCATCTCGTCCATCTTTTCGGGTGAAGAAAGCATTGAACTTAGAGCAAGCGTCAAAGCTCTCTCGTTTCCAACTGGCACTATATATCCGTTCACTCCATCCGTTATCAAGTCCTTTGCTCCTGAAACATCCGTAGAAATAACAGGGAGTCCCACACAGACAGCCTCCAACAGAGCATTGCTCATGCCTTCATAATCAGAGGACATAACAAAGAGGCTCGACTTATTCATCTCTTCCACAACATGGTCGGACTTTCCTGCAAGAATGATATGGCCCTCCATCCCCAACCGTTCAATCACTCCACGAATTTCTTCCTTTTGCGGGCCATTGCCATACACAACGAGTTGCCAATCGGGAAAGTCATGATGCACCTTGGCAAAAGCTCTGAACATCATGGGATAATTCTTTTGATAAGCCAACCGTCCCACAGCAATGATGCGTTTCTGCTTCAAAGTGGGCGTCAAGGAAAACACTTTATCGGTAACCGGGTTTGGGATGATGGTGGTACGGGATTGGAGCTTAGCCGAATAAAAATCCTTTATTCGAACTGTCTGAACCACAAGATGAGTTGTCCGCCTAAGCAATAGCCACCTTAGTAAGCCCTTGGCTCTGCCAAAGAAATGAGGGTCTATGCGTTCGGATGAAATGACAGGAACGCTCACTCCGATGAGCGAGGCCAACGTCACACAATACACTTCCAGCATAAAAGCAATCACCACATTTGGCCTATCATTTTTTATATAATTTCTGAGCCATAACACCTTCTTCAAGATGGATGGGCTTTTCACCTCGTCTTCCGCAAACCACACTTTCACCGTTTCGTCAATAGGATAGAAAACCAAGTGCTTGTTGATGCAAACAATCTCTACCTCATATCCCTTTTGGCAAAAGGAGTTGGCAAGCAACGATATAACTCTTTCTGCCCCGCCAGCATGAAGTGTGGAAGTGACAAATGTTAGTTTCATTATCTCGGTTAATAATTGTACACAACTATTCAAATAAGAACAATAACTGATAATGATAAATCAAAAATATTATCCATATATTATTCCTGTTATTTTCTTATTTGTATTTATGACCCAAAGAATGCAGAAGGCAACTTCAGCCATTTTCCTATTTTGTATTCCCATTCTGTAGGGCGGATAGGGGTCAATCCACTGTTGTGAAAAAATGTCAGCTCCCCAAAATAAACTACATGACTGATGACATAAAAATCCACACGCAAAAAAGGAATATTCTTTGACAGTTGTCTTGCATACTGTTTCATTTCTTCAAATTCTTTTGGTTGTTCTGGCAATACTTCTGAATTAGGATCTTTCATACGGATAGGCAAACGATTGTAGTCCATATCAAAAAAATCCGTTGTTGCATGCTCGGCATTATCATGAGAAACATACATCATCTTCGGTTCTCCATTAAAACAAAAGAACTTATAGTCTGTCAAGTCTGGCTTGTTGCCATCTTGCATAAATTTCTCCGCCATAATCTTTCGGGGAACATTCTTATAAGGCCACTCTCGATTAGTCATATAATAGTCCTGTCGGAGCCCTTTTCTTAGTTCACGTTTCACCTTGGCTATGTCAAGTTTACTCTTATCGCGACATATGCACATACCCAACCCCGAATTGTGATTGCACTTCAACACAAACTGCTCTGGCAATTTGTCAAAATCAATCTCATCAGGATCATCCCATACGCCCAGCGTGGGAATAATATGCTCTTCGTCTATTATGTTAGCCACATACTCCTTAGCTTTCACCTTATCCACCATAATCGTGTATTCCGGCTTACGGTTATAAAGTTTCAACCATTGTAGTTTTTCATTAAACGTCTTTGGGTCTTTAAGGTTCAATTTCTTACCCATAGACAGCCAATAAACCATTTTAAGATACAGCTCATCACTTTTTATGAGTGGTGACAATTTATGTAGAATGGCCAAGCAAGCAAAGCTCGGGCTTGTCAACGCCTTTATTATTCTTTTATCCATTTATATTTTTATTTTATTGTTTTTCTAAATAGCTCTTCCCACATATTAATAATGTGTTCTTGCGAATAGAATTTGGAGCGTTGGATGGCCTTCCTTTGCACCTCCAAGCGATAAGCCTCATCAGCTATCATCCTGTCGATGCCACGAGCTAAGTTCTCCACATCCTCAGCCTTGCAAATGACACCCTCCTTGGCAGAAGTGATAATCTCAGCCGTACGCCCCATGTTGGCAGTGGCCACGGGAGCACATCCCTGGCTCATCGCCTCTATCAGCACCATCGGCAGCCCCTCGCTTCTACTGCTAAGCACATAAATGGACGCCTTACCGTAAAGACTCAGCATATCCTTGCTATAACCCAAGAAAACCGTATTCACCTTTGCCACGTCATCCGTCAGAAGAGACTTTAAGAAGTTCAGCGTTTCCTCAGAGCCTTGCCCACCCAACATCAGTTGCCACTCAGGATGCCTATGAGCGACCAAGTTCCAAGCCTTCATCAAGACATCGAAGCCCTTGTAATGCCAGTCGTCCACACGTCCTGCCGCCAACAACACCTTTTGCTTAGTCTCCATCTTCGCACAAGGACTAAAAGTCAAAGGATTCGGCATCACCGACAATCGCTTGGTAAACTTCTTGAGAATATCATAGTCTATCTGAGTCAGCACGGTCGTATGGCTATACAGAATAGGTGAAAGCCTGTCCACCACCTTGGTTCGCAAGGAAATCTTATATCCCCGGCTTGTCAGAGCATGATGGATGGTCAGCACCACAGGGATGTGCATTCCTGCCAAAGCCACCAACGGCAAGAAAGAGGACAAGTGCATCATTCCAATCACGACATCGGGATGATACCGTTTTGCATATTTCCTAATGTTCCGAACAGTCTGCGTATATTTCTTTACTTTTCCGAGTTTCAGTTTCGTCATCGGCAACACCGTCACCTTCTCATCTACAGGATATGCTGCTTCCTGAACCAAATCGGTGATGATATACACTTCATGCCCATGATTTACAAAACCATTGGCGAGGTTCACCCCCACACGTTCTGCACCACCAGCACCCAAAGAGTTGCAAACAATAAAGATCTTCATACTTTCTCTTATGACAGAGTATCAAAAAAGTCTAAAACCTTTGCCATTTCGGAAAATCCCATATTCTCACAAAACTCCTTATCAAAAGGGATATAATTTGCACGAGCCTTTTGCAAAGCAGCATCTCCACCTAATCGTACATAAATATCTGGATTAGACTTATAATATTTTTCTTCCTTTATATAATCCTTAAATTTGGGAATTTTTCTCAAATCTGGTAAAAGTTCAGCATAAGTTTTGTAAAATTTAGTTATCTTACGTTCATGTAATAAATACCAATATTCCAAACAAGGACTATTGACTATCAACTGCAAATTCTCCATCCACATGAGTTTTTTCTTCATTTTCGCAGACAGTCCTTCGAATTTTGCTTCATCTTTCACCGAACAATAGTTGTCATAAAAGAGTTTGAACTGCTTCATTTCCTCCTTATATTTCAAAGGATCATCAAAATCCAAGATCAAGAACACATTATTACATCCTTCCTTTATCTTCCGCTGTGCCTCTTCTACCAAATCTTTTATCTTCTTTTTGGTTGCAAGTTCTGGAAGTATTTTTACTTTTTTAAGGATTTCAGGCTTATAGTGTTCCCTTACTTTCTCCAAATACCATTTTTCGTCCTGACCATCGACAAGAAGTACTATAGGTTTTGCCACTTGCCGAACATGCCTTTGTCTTCCCATAGTTATTTCTCTTTTAATGTATCTATAAACGTATCACCCAAATGAGGAACAGCTCCTAGCAAACCAGAACGATAGGCAGTATAGTAGTCAGAAGTATTCTTTAAATCTTTTTGTTCAAAATCATCAAGCGAATAAAGATCAGTAGCCCCCTCGTTATTTTTCTCAGCAAACCATACTGCATCTTTTCTACACAAATCTTTATCAGCCAAGAACTCTCTCATGTGAGTTGTAAAGACCAATTGCGAATGCCTCGCATTAGTTAAGAAAGTAACTATAAAATGCTGATACAAATCAGGGTGCAAGCGACACTCCAACTCATCTATAGCCACGAAATGAGACTCTTGGGTCAACCTAAGCAATATGCCAGACAGTTCATAATATCGTTTTGTACCATTCGACTCCTCTTTGAAATTCAAGAAAGTTCCCCCATCAACACCATCATGAAGCATTCGCACATTCAAATCCTCCGTATAAGGACGCTCTTGCACTCTTTTCTTCACATCTTCTGGCACATCTTCATCATGCAAGAGGGCATCCAAAACAGGTTGTGGTATTTTTTTGTTCTTTCTTTCTACTTCCAAATCTCTCACTCCAACATCAGCCTTTCTCATCAAAGATACAATCAAATTTTTCTGTTGCTTAAATTGCTCCATATATTTCATCGTATAGTCAGACAGATTTTGTTCAGAAGTCTTAACTATAGGCATAAAATAATCATCAAGCCAATCCAAAATACCTTTCATCCAAGGAATATCGACATTGCTAATCTGATAAGCACCGAAGACTGTCCTGTTATGCAACAAGTTGATACTCAAATCACGAGTGTTAGACGCCGAAGTATATTTCGAGCCCCATTTGATAGAGGATACAAGATTGTCAGTATCAGTCACACGTTCATACACTGTATGAGGACGCAGGCTATTAAACGGATGACACTGCAAAAGTTCATAATCTACCATTTGGTTATTAAACTTTACCTCATAGCGATATTTTTGTTCGCCATACAAGAAATTAACTATCAGATGCGTATCTTGTTCTTGACATCTTGCATCCAAGGCAAACTTATCATAATTGATAGTGGAACTTTTTGTTTTACATGGTGCGAGCAACAACCTTGGAAGCATATAAAAAGCTCTGAGCATATTACTCTTCCCAGAAGCATTGGCTCCTAATATCGTAGCAATTTTCAATACCCGATATTTTCCTATCTTGACGACATAATAGTCCTCAAGATGTTTGTCATTCGTTGCCTCAAAAGAAATCGTCACCGCCTCTCTTATCGAACGAAAATTTGATATTGTAAAATCTAAAATCATAATTACTATTAACGCTAAATCCTGTTTCTTATTGCCCTAATGCATATTATACATGAAGAACACCACCAACGGAGGCAGCAAAGTCAAATAGGGGTCCTATAAGTCCTATCAACAGATTTTTAGAGTGCACCCTCACATCTTTGACACAAAAATAGATTCTATATCTAACCTTTCCATCATTATCCGTTTGTCTATTACTATCGACATGCTGTATCTTCAAATGGGAGTCACAACATACATTCACCAAGACGTCTTTACCCTTAAAAAGAAAAGTATAACTTTCCTTTTTTACAGAGGTTCTCTGAAGCGAACCTGCAGTATCTAATAGATATTTTCCAGAAAAACCTTCCAAAAGCTGATTCATATTATCAGGATGTGAATATTGCTTTCTGAAGTCAAAGAAACAATCATTCAAACATGAAAAATAACAAACAATCTTGCGAGGAATTTCATCAAAATAGGGACCTATTGTTCGCTCACGTACTTCACTAAAAGTCAAGTTATCAAAATATTTTCGAAATACCACAAAGTTGTGATATAAAGTTTCGTGGCAACTCTCTTACCAAAGACTTTGCTTCCGCATCATCTCCATCAGCAAATCCTACTGCACCAAAATAATCTTCATGATTAACAAAACATCTTGTCAACTTTCCAACAAGACTATCATTAACAGGTGAATAATTCAAATTGACATCCTCAAAAGTTTTATCATCACTTGTTATACCGATTTCTATATCCCATTTTTCAGCCGAAGCAAGAATCAAGTCTTCATAAGAACCTTGTTTTACCCAATCACCTTCTTTGTGTAATTTTTCTATTTTACCATCTTTTAATGCAGACTGAGACAACAATAGTAAAGACTGTAAAACACAAGACTTACCTCTACCATTATAGCCTGAAAAAATAGTGACATTTCCTAATTCAAAGAAAGATACTTTTCTCCTTAAAGCATTTAAAAATGCCAATCCATGGCAAGGCATACTTTTCAAATTATACCTCTATAGTCAAGAACTTTTCATCTATCAAAGTTGTCACACAACCTTTACGATACCATCTATTAGGAGAAACAACTACTTTTTGTTCATTTCTGCTAAGATATTGTGCCCACCAACTAAAAGAGCTATTAGAAATTATGAAGTGTTTACATGAATACATCAGCCTTATTTTTTCCCAAATAGGATCATCTCCCCTTTCATAATAGGCTTCAAATTTGACTTTGATATTATTTTTCACCCACTCAATATCATCCGAGAAGAATATAAACACAGGATTGTTAACCTTTGTCGCAATTAACTGAATTGCTTTCTGGAAATATGCCTCATCACATAAATAGTAAACATTCTTATTGTTAGTGCTCAAATAGTCACCTCTTCTTATTGTTACACAAACCGAATTGGTATTATTTATGATTTCATATAATTTTTTATTATGTTCAAGAGGAGGAAATTTTGGAGTAAACTCTTTTAGTAAAATTGGTTTTATTTCCTCAAAATATTTTGGATTTTCAAAATTTCCACATATTACTATATTTTTAGCCTTATATGGTATAGGCATTTCTTCTTGACATGTACCATCATAAGAAATTAAAAGTCCTTTTTTTTGATAACGCTTATCAAACACATACGGCTTATTTATAAAAGTACACCATTTTCTTTTAATAAAGGATTTTATGTACCAAAACATTTGTTGGCCCCTCATTAAGAAAAACATATTTTTATTTGTCCTTATAAAGTTTACTATATTAAAAAAATGTAGGACATCCTCAAAATTTTGTTTTTCTACCCAATAATAATCAAAAACGAGAGAATCTACATTTTTTCTTTTTTCAAGAATATAACGAGTAAAGGCATAACGAAAAAATTGATTTCCCATTCTACCACTAATCATGGTTTTTATCATTTTTCTAAAAAAAAATAAAATTAATCAATATTCAATACAAAAACTATATTTCAATTTTTTATCCTAATACATATTGTAGTTGAAGAACACCACAAGGGGCACCAGTAACGCCACGTAGGCTGCCTTTCTGTAGGCGGGTGGGAGAGCAGTGAATATCATCGGAATCATAAATATCTCGAAAGTGGCAAAAATGGTAGAAACACGAGCGGAAAGAATAGCATACTGGCACAACACAATCAAGACAACTGTGCTCATGAAATAACCGTTTCGAAACACATAATAGTATTTGGACAATGGCGCCAACTTTTCTTCAAAATAGGTAAAGAGGAACAAGATGATGCACTGATAGTAAATCATAGGGTTGGTAAGGTCAGCAGCATAAGCCTTGTCGTTATCTCCTTCCTTATCCACATAGTCTGTTGCCATGTCCTGAATGATGTCTGATTGGGATATAAAATCCATAATTTGATTACTAAAAACTGCAGAGACAAAAAAGGAGACGGCTATACCTATATATATCCATTTCTTCTTAATGTGCACATAGTTCATCAGAACGATGGGTATGGCCACCAGGATGGAAGTGTGCAGAAAAGATACCAACCAACACATCAGGACATATTTTATTTCATCTTTCTTGTTGCCCGTTGCGAGCAAATAGGTGAACGCCATCACTATTGAGATGGCCAGACCGGCACGCATCTGGTTCATATCGCGAGCCAGCATATATCGTGCTATGTAGATGCACAAGCCCAAAACAGGTAGAATACAATATTGCCGAAGACTCTTGAAGAGAAACGTCATTGAGAGCGCTCCCACCACCGTCAGGTAGACAAACGGCTGACTGCTGAAAGTCTTGATGATGACGCATAGCAGATAATATCCCTTCTCCGAATAAGCCAAATAGCTGTCATTGAAAGAAAAGGAGGCAAGCGTCTTGGTAAACTTAAACGATTCTACATAAGCTGCCGTATCTATCCATTGGTTAGGCGATCTCAAGCCAATGACAAGAATACAGATTATGGCAAGATAGAGCAGGGTTTTGTTTCTATTTTCTCGACTCTGATAATCGAGATGTAGAGACATCGCATACAGAGCAAGAAACAATATCAAAGATAAATATGAGGCCATCTATTATAATTAACTTTAATAAGTAAACCTACATGAATATAATTCATGTATCAAATGCTTATACTTTTTCATTTTTTGTTTCATCCCAAATAGGACATATATTAAACGGATTGCGAATTGGTAAAAGCCCAAACAAGCCAAGTACATACAGATTTTTACCACACGCATTTCATTCATTCTTTGAATTTCTTTTTTGAAGCAACCAAAACGCAACTTAAATTCTTGAGAAGTATAGTACCTTCTACCATTCCAAAAAGCTCTTGAGAAAATTGATATATATTTCATTCTATGGGCAACCTCGTAAATTGGGGTGTTTTTCAACAGGTCATCGAACATCTGTAATATATGCAGATCCATCTCATAGGTCTTCTCATCATAATGACGAGACAATGATATAGGATTGTACATATAATGATAAAACGCCACAGGCTCATAGGCAATCTTGATGTCGTGGAGCAAGATGGCAGCCATGGTGTACAGGTCTTCGCAGCCATAGATGCCCTTGGGGTAACTAATGCCAAACCGCTCATAAACATCACGACGGATAAGCTTATTCACCGTAAAACCTTGAATGTTATCAAATATTTCCTTCAAAAGCTCGCTGGCCTGTAACGACTTCGGGCGCTGACTCACATAATGGCGGCAGTAGGCATCCTCGCGATAGAGGTCACACATTGTCATGTCGGCTTGCGTCTCCTCGGCCTTGGCATAGAGCCTATCCAGGCCTTCGGGGCTCACCCAGTCGTCAGGATCGGCAAAGATGGTGTAGACGCCCTGCGCTCGCTTCAATCCATAATTGCGTGCATCGCTCAGTCCTCCATTCTCTTTGTGGTAAGCCTGCACGCGACGGTCTTGAGCAGCGTATTCTTGGCAGATGGCCCACGAGCCGTCTGTGGATCCGTCATCGATGAGCAGCAGTTCATAGTCGGTGAAGGTCTGGGCCAAGAGGGAATCAATGCAGCGATGCATCAACTTCTCCATATTATATATAGGAACGATAATGGATATAGCGGGCATATAAGATAATTGTTTAAATTATTTTCAATTTGGCCAACAAATGGCAAAGACAATACTGGCATTTCTGTGAGACGGGCAGCACAGACCACAACCGTTTGCAAATATCAGCAATCGTGGCATTTCCATACCACTTCCAAGGGCAAGGGCTCCAATATTTCTTCGACACGAGTTTGAAAAAGCCATAGAATGACCAAAAGCCTTTCCAGCCAATATGCAGATGGCGTTCCATCTCGCCATACGACATCATAAGGTGACTTACTGATTGTGCTGCATATTCCACCGTGCATGCATATTTCCGTTCTACCGCCTCACCCACATTTACATGGTAACAACTGTCATAAAGCAACTTGTAACTGTTGCAATGCGCCAAGTATCGTTGAACAAAATAGCTATCCTCGCCCACCTTCATATTCTCAGGAAAACGCAGGTCAGCTATCAATGAACGACGGAAGAACTTAGCCACGGGACCTCTGAGCAGGGGTGCGCCTACATAATCCCTAACAAACTCGTTCAAAGCCGGCTGGGGATTCAGATGGTCTATCGTGCAGTCATTCACTACACACCCGTCCGCACCAATACTTTTTTCTCCACGTATCAGCAAATCTTCTGTGGCACCCTCAACTCCTTCAAAGAATTGCTCTTCCAAATAATCATCAGAGTCGACAAACGTCACCCATTCGCCTTTGGCTACATCAAGCGCCGCATTGCGCGCCGAGCTGACACCTCCATTGGGCTTGTCAATCACAACTATGCGGTTATCTTTTGCCGCATAATCCCGACAAATCTCCAGCGAGCGGTCCTTAGAACCGTCATTGACAAGAATCAGCTCGAAGTCACAGACATTCTGCTTCAATACGGACTGGATGCAAGGATGCAAATAACGTTCCGCATTATACACGGGCACGACAACTGAAATTAATTCACCCATGGCAAAAACTTCTTTCGAACGGGTAAAGGACAAGCTCTCAACAGCATCTCTTTATCAACAAGCGCCATACCACTCAATGCTGCCACTTCAAGTTGCAGCAATTCCTCTACAGATGTAAGTCTTACGGGAACCGTCATCTCACGCCCCACACTGGCACCATAATCCTGAAACTTAAAATAGCCACCGCTGATCTTTCCGCTCAGTTCCACCCAACTATTAGGTATTCCATAAGCATCAGAAACAATCAGTCCATGCAAAGAACTGGATGCTATCTTTTCACACGAGCAAATATCATCGATGACATCTGTCCAACGCTCATAATGAGCCAAATCGATAATCTTTATTTCGGGATGCTGCGTTCTGATGGCCTCAACCACAGGGTGATGGAGGTCTACCACATGGGGAATGATGCCCCACTTATATTTTGTGGATACTTTTGGAGAGTAAACCCATGGCAATAACATGGCTGGGTCACCATATACCTTAGGGCAACCAACGCCATAACGTTCGGCAAACGCATGCGTCATCGGTCCTCTCACTGAGCACACTTGTTTTGGGTGCACAAAATCTCGTTCCTTCCCTGAGACACCCGTTCCCCATACTATGGTTTGTTTATTAGAATAATTCAGCGCATCCAGTAAGGTGCCGATACAAAGATAATTGGTGAAATGTAACCACTGGGCCAACTTAAAATTATGATAAAATACGACAGGCCGCCCGGTAAGTTCCCTCATAAAATAATAATTGAGGTCGTCGCCCCAGTTGCGGTGCCGTATGCCCCACAATGTGTGGTCGTCAACATAGCCATTGACCACTATCGCATTTCGAAACAGGTAAAGAAACAAATCACGCACCTGCACCCAAAGTGTTATCAACTTACTAATCATTGTACAATTTTTTCTCTAATTTACGCCACAAGAACAAGCGTATCCTGTCAGCGCCAATGGCGACCACATACACAAGCAATAGGAAAACCAAAATCATCAACACCCCCCCCATTTCATTTGCCTTGCGGACAAGATCCTTATAGATGGGGAAAAGGAACAGATTGCAATGAAATAGGTAAACCGCCAAGCAAGAAACAGACACTCTGTTAACAAATCTACTGCTAAAATTCCATTTGCTGAAGAACAACAACAAATAAATGGCGGCCAGAATGACCAATGGGCAACCATAATTGAGCAGACGGCTGTTAAGCGTGGGCCTCAATCCATGCTTAAGGAGAAACAGGCAAGCCAGCATCATTATCACGCTGATTGCCAAATAGGCAAGTCCATCTTGCCTCATACTGTATGACGTGAAGGCTGGACGATGAATATGCATATACCTGCCTATCAAGTAGAGCCCTACAAAAGATAGGGTAGTGCAACCATTCATCGCAAAACTCACCGATGCAGGTTCAAGCCACCCATAAACAAACATCACCATCAGGTAGGTTGTCAGAACAGTCTTAAACTCGCTGCGAGACGCATGGTCACAAAAGGCATTGAGAAAAGGGGAAAGTATCATCAGCACCATATAGGCCTTAACAAACCAATAGTCACCACCATTCAGAAGAAAAACGCTTTTTATTCCTTCTATAGTAAATGCTTTCTGTGGAGTTACGACCGCTGCCACAAGGAACAATCCTGCTGAGAAGAAGACAACTTGAAAGAAAAAAGCACTGAACTTACGAAAACTAAACTTGATGCCAAACCATCCCGAGATAAGAACAAAAACATCAACACAACAGATTGCCAAACACTCAAACAAGTATTGTGACACAACACCTACAGGCCTACTCGCCCAATCTGACACATTTGGTTCACCCAAGGCAATGAAGTCAGCATGCACAATAAGCACAAACATCATAGCCAGCAAACGCAGCAACTCAAAATTTGACGATCTCTGTTTCTTCATAAGTTCGACACAAGCTAAAGACAACGAACAAATTTATCACCTGTAATTCTTAAACGAAGGCATAAGTGCCTTGTCCTTAAGCAGACGATCATGGTATTTCAAGCACAAAGGGTGGAAGACAGCGCCTTGTATCCACGACCACCGAATGGGATATTCGCCCGCCTTCCCAAAATAATCTGAAGCCGGATGCTCTCTCAATTTATCTGCCATGCTGACCAGCCGCCGCTTCACTTCACGATGCCATTCTTCTGTAAACTTCGTATGCGGTCGACAGATAAAAGCACCGTTACCTATCAGAAATCTCCAGTGCCAGTAGAGGTCTCGTTCGAGGTTTCCTTTTTCCATGTCATAATTGGCAGCTCCCCAAAAGCCCACTTCCGGGTAGCCCATGACATAAGCGTTCTTAGAAGCGTCCAACCTTTCAAAAGCATTCACCCATGAATGATAATACGTCTTAACGTCGGCATAACCTCCACCATAATGGTGCATGAAATAAGAACGCAAGTAGTCAGACTTATGCACCAATGATAAATATTGGTAGGCTTCTGGCAAAGGATCCTCCTCCTTGATGTAATCAGGGAGATTCCTTGGGGTTATCAATTGCACCTTTACTCCACTAACTCTTTCCAAAGATTCTATTCCCTTAAGCCTATTGGGAGTTATCTCATTATCACCTGTCCAAAAGATATAGATAACCTTTTCTACTGGATGGGTATCCAAAACTTCCAAACTGCTGTCGTTCGTTAGAAAGGAGCCTTCATACCTCTTGGGGTCATAATGATAAGGATGAGTTATCGAGTAAGAATAAGTCTTAACCTGGTTATATTGTCGTGCCAACCAAGCATAATAATCACCCAATAACCGACGAGCAATGGTTTTCATTTTCTAAATTTGGTTTTGATATATAAAGTGACATAACCCCTTTCCGACTCTTTCATCCCCACATAGAAAACACAGGCTGCGGTGGACAAAGCACTGACTAAAGTCACGACCAACAGTCTAAATATAGATTCATCCATAAGATGACAAACCAACACGGGTAGAGGCAATGAGCAAGCAACGACGGCTACCACCCTCAGCATAACAGCCTCTATGAAGGAGCCATAGGTTATATGGATATAATCTTTCACTATATGAACTTTCACAAACTGCAACACCAAATATACAATGATATGAACCACATAGCACGACACGGCTGACATTCCCAACTTGAAGCACACATATACAAAAGGGAATTCCAAGAAGGTAATCAGACTTGTCCCTATAGCCATCTTTTTCATCTTGCCCGTAGAACTTTGTGCTGTCGTCAAGGTCGTGCCCAAAACAAATATCATGGTCGATATCAAGGTCAATCTCACAAAGATCACCGCATAATCAGGTACTGTCTTCAGCCACAGTGTCAGTATCTGCTTCGTTTCCAAGCAAATTGGCAAAGAGAACAACAGCATCAAGAAAAACGAATATTTTGCACCAGAGAACACCAACTTATGCAGGTATTCATAATCGCCCTGAGCGTACGACTTGGTAATCTGAGGATTCATCGTAACCATGAAGTTGGACACAAAACCTTGCACGATGCTGTTCACTTGATTAGCTATGCCTCTTGCAGCATTGAGCGTCACACCAAAGAAAAGATTTATCAAGATATCCACACCCTGGGAGTTAAGAGTCCAAGAAGCATTTCCAAAGAAGCTCCACCCAGCAAACCCGGTCATCTCCTTAAACAATGACTTATTAAACTTCTTCAGTGTTCTACATTCCGCAAAATGTTTTCTGCAATACAACAGATAGAAGCATTGTATGATGATTGTTACCATCAACAACAAGAAAGCATAAGTCTCCAACTTGTCATACGGAGATATGCCTAAGAGGAACACCACCAACAATTTCATTATTGACTCAGCAAGTGTCAGATAGGCAAAAATGCCAAAATGCTCATAGGCTATAATCTCAGCACTAAAAGGTGTGTTAAGCAAGCCCAAGACAAAAGAAACGATTGAACAATGCATAACGACATTGGCAGCTCCAAGACGTTCAACGGGAATGTTCATCTTATAGTTGAGAAACCAGACTCCAACAATCTCCATCAATACGAACATAGCAACAGCCATAGCCACTTGTGCCATCAGTGACGAGGAAAATATATCCTTCAACCTCTCCAAGTCGCCATGACCAATCTCAAACGTCACATACCGGCTAATAGAAGAAGACAACGATGACGATATGATGGAAAACATCCCAACAACACCTCCAACAACATTGTAGATTCCGTAATTGCTGACTCCTAACGTGTTCAGGACAACACGACTCGTATAGAGTCCTATCAGCAACATCACGAACATGCGGACATACATGATCAATGTGTTTTTGGCTATCTTGCTACTTTGTGGCATAATTCGCTTATTCGCCCAAGAAGGCGCCCAATCTCATTTTTTTAAAAGTCATCGTCAGCAAAAAGGAAACGGAAAGTCCGATGATGAACAAAAGTAACGACGACATGCTACTGGTAAGGCTGATGCTACATAAGTGTGCTGCAACTATATATAGCACCACCGGGTGGAAAAGGTAAATACCCATGGAGTAGTCCACCAATTTGCCACTAACGGCTTTACTTCGCGTCCCCATCCCCTTTTTAATCTTGTAGCAAACATAGTATAACAGGCAAAAGCACACGGGTGCATTAATCGTTACCTTATCATACGAGTAAGCAAATGAAAAGCACAAATATGCAACCAGAACCGGCCATGTTTTATGCGTGATATTCATGACACATTCCTTATGGATCTCAAACAAATAACCCAAATAAAACCATACAGCGTATTTAAAGAAAAGATTCAAGCAGAACAGGCTGGGAACGTAATTGGCGACATAACGGCTACAGAAAAGGAAAACGACCGCAAACAGCAATTGGTGATTCCGCATATGCTTTTCTATCGGATTCAAAAACACAAACACATAAAAGAGCGTGAAGAGAAACCACAGATGCCTGGAATCTTTTGCCAATAAATAGTTGTCTGCATAATATCTGATTGGATACTCAACATGCCACACATAGCACATCGTAGGCAACATCAGAAAGATAGAAAAAAGGAAATAAGGCACCATCAAACGCCGTACCTTGTTCTTAAGAAAAGTCACATTGTCTTGATACTTGCCTTTTGATTTCTGAATTTCATAAATAGCCCCAGATATGGCCATAAAAACTGGCATATGGAAACTATAAATGAAATTTCTAATTGGCAAGAAAGCAGGTTCTTCCAATACAAGAACTACTCCCCCATGATGATATAAGTTAAATATGTGACCTAATATTACGAGTATCACACATATAATCTTAAGCAAGTCATATTCATTAATTTCTCTTGCCATTCTTTCTATTTTTATGACAACTTAATATTAAAATAGGTTTGCCAATTCTCTATCGTTGTTTTTACTTAATAATATAATTCTAACGACCTTTTCTTTACCTTCCAAACACAAATCCCAACTTCATCTTATGCATAGCTTGGGAAACAAGCACACACAAATAGCTGAGAATGATTGAAATAATAGGACTTGCAATCCATTCGTAGGAAGTAAGATTCCAATTCATAGTCTCATAGAGATACTTGATAAAGAAACGGAGGGCAAAATACTGCAATACGTAGATTTGCAAGGTATTCACACCCAATTCGTTTACAAGGTATTTCGTTACGGATTTCAGCTTGTTGTGCTTGGCTTTCGTTCTGTATTCGGCTTCATGAAAGATGAGGAAGAGTAGGGGAACTATAAAGAAAGACATTAAGTCATTTGAGTAAATCTCCAGTGTTCCAGTTAAATGCATCAACTTACCCCCCCCCTATTACACAGGCAATTACAAGAGAGCAAACTGCCGTTGAGAGCAGTTTATGTTGAAGCAGTTTTTCCTGCAATCCCTTTCTCATGACAATTCCCATGCAAAAGAAAGGCCATAGTTGGAACATGTGGTCCGTAGAAAGCGTTGTCCCGGGAACTGTACGATGCAAACAGAAATGCAACCCCATCAAGAAGACTTGTACGAAAACCATCCCCATATACAGGTTTCGCTTACTTGCCCGAATACCTGTCATAAACAGGTAAAACATGAATAAAACATATAGAAACCAATAACCTCCCTTTGCTTCATGCTCGAAAAAGGCAAGGAAGGAATAGTGGTTGTAAGCAACCCATGCTAACCCAAACACGAAAAACGGTATCAACATCTTGGCTTTCTTTTCCAACTGAATTTTTTCAACATTCGTTACATAGCCACTCATGGCCATGAACAATGGCATATGGAAAGCTGACAAGATTGGCAAGTAAAGTGAATGGCTATCTCCCGTCTCCCAAATATACGGTGACAAATGGCCCATCACCACCAAAACAATAGCAAAAGCCTTCAATGCATCAATGTAAAAGATTCTATGGGTGGCCATTAGTCGTGTTTATTTGTTAAAACATTGGAAAAGATGCACATCATGGGGTCACCACATGAAAGCACGTGATGGATGGTATTTCGAATTTGTAGCAACGCCTTTTTTCATCAACAGCTCTGGTTTCCAGTGGCTTATATAGTCTTTATAAGGCTTTGGCTTGTAGTTGCGAGGACAATACAGTAAGGGGTTTTGTGGTTAATTTTCTGCATTTGTCACCTCCTTTCTACCTTGCAAAGGTAACAAAACTATTTAACAAACTCCCTTTTTTTTTGAAAAACTGTTATTTGTACAGCACTTTTTAGGGTGTGGGAAACTTTAGTTATAAAAAATCACTTTAGGCTATTAATTTTAGCACAAACACTTTGCACATGGTCAAGTCCATACAGCATAGAATGTGAATCAATGCCCATCCAAGAGAACAATGTTTGTATCTTTTGATATTCGTTGATGATATAACTTGTGTCTATCTCTGATTCATGCAACCTAAAGCATATCGGCTCATGGTGGGCTATTCTGTTTCTTAGGCTATTAACCTTGTCAAGTTCATTGAAGATATAAGTGTTGTTATATTGAACGGCAGCCGATGAGCGAGGCTTATTGGGAAATGCTCGCAACAAGCATTGTCCTGTTGCACGATATTGCAATGAGGAAAACATATATTTCCATACGCCAAATTCCATTTCAGCTATGAGTTTGGAGTGAGAATAGATTCCTTGTCGATTTAATCTGCTGTATGCCTTGTCTATGATTTTCCTTGTCTCGTTCATGCGTCCATTGGAGAATATCCCATTGTCTTGAACGGAATCTCTCAACCAGTCGTTTCCCAAGGTTGTTACCAAGAGATCATCTATAGCATTACGCAATGCCACCTCAAAGCAACTCACGATGGTGAACATCTCCTGCGACAAGCGCAAGTTGTTGCGATACAAAGCCATAGCCTTGCGAGTATCACCATTCGCTGCATCTTTATATCTCTGCATTCGTTTGGCAGACAAAATCCGCTCAAAATCTAAATATTCCATAAATATTCGTCCTTTTACTTGGTTGAAACAAGAAAAAACACTATATTTGTAGCGTTGATTCCCGGTAGCCTCTGATTCGTCAAGCTATCGGGTCTTGTTTTATTTACACTTTTGCCTACAAAAATACATTATTTTCTGCGATTATGGTTATGCCACATTATATATCTACAGAAAATTAACCGTAAAAATATTATAAAATTATCGTAGTCTCGTGTAATTATTGTATTCTTTGCAAACGAAAAGAGTTGTTTGACAAGCAAACGTATGCACATTGCAGAAATTAGAACCGTTGCCAAATCATTACCTATATTAAGGTAAAAAGCTCATAAATAGCTCATTTTAAGCTATTCGGCAGATTTTAGCGTAATTTTTTTGAAAATTACAGAAAAAACATTCAACGACTCCTTGTTTTCCACAAAGCCATAGGATGAAATTTGATTCTATCGACAATGTCCGTGTCCTCAAATAGCAACTCTGGAGTGTATTTGCTTGCATTGAAATTCTGTACGTACTCTTTCTCTGAATCCGTAAGCACCAATAGACTTGTGAGAAAATCCTTTACCTCAGTCTTTGCTTTCTCAAAGTCGAAGTGTTCACTTCGCCTCAGCACAGGCAAGAGTTGTGAACGAATCTGCGGAAAACGAATTTTGTCTATCTGCGGAAAGTCTGTATATTCCGTAGGCGTAGCATTGTCTTTTCTACTTGAGCCAACAGTCAGATAAAAGACGGTCGCTTTTCTCAGCAACGTTCTCTCCTCATCGCTCCGAAAGAGTTGATGCTCTACCATGTTATAGACATCATAAATGTCACGTGCAGCACTTCTGCCAATCAAAGCGTTTATTTTGGTGGCGAACAATTCGACAGGCGAAAGAGAACGTACTTTTACATCGCTCAGGAATGGGATGGACACATGGGTCTCCACTGCTGGCAAGATATGGCAACGGTCTGAATAGTTGATTTCTATCTTGATGCCATCGTTGTTGCCTGCAGCATTGGTATAATGAAACACCCATGAGTCGAGCGTATGCGGTGTCTTGGAACCAGGTGCGAGATGATAACCTTCCGACTCCATATAGCGTAGAATCTCGTTATTCACATCTTGTCGAATGGAGAGCATGGAATCTCTGTCGCAATCCACAGTAAAGTCAAGATCTATATCTACCGAGAGTCTTGGCAGTTGGAAAATGGTGAGATTGATGGCTGTGCCTCCTTTCAGCACAAGAGATTTAGACAGTAAAGGACTTTCATGGAAATAGTTGAGTATCTCCACCAATCGCATCACCTTTTCGAGGTTGTCACGAATAAAGCCTTGCTCCTTGGCGATGATGTCAAGAGCTTGTTTGTTATATGAGTTCATATTCTTCTTTTGATGTTAGTTCTTGTGGCACATACATGCGCCATTTATTTATAAATGTATCCGACTCTTCGTTGTTAGTCAACCACTTGACGCTTTTGGTTCCCTTGGCTTGGCACAACTCCAAGAGGGATTCTGAGATATTGGCTTGTTCCTTGATTCGTTCCAACAGATAACCAGTCTTCTGATACAGGAACGCCTTGCTGTACCTTGCAAGATAATCAACGAGCTTTTCCTCATTGAGCAATACAATACCCTCCATGCAATGCAGCAATTCCTCGATGCCCCCAGCTCGATCGATACGGTCAAAGCAATCCAGCAACGTACTCTCCATATCCGTTACTCGCACGTATGGATTTCCCTTGGGAGTCATCATTCCAACGATTTTCTTTGTTTGTCGGCAATAGGTGTAATCCACATTATCGAAAGAAAAGGGATTGAAGCGAGTCATGCTCTTCACAGAAACCTCATTGAATGGTTGATGAGCCAATCCATGAAATTCCAAAGCCGTGTGATAGCCGATGCAAGCTGTCGGCGACAAGTGGCTGCCTATCTCATATTTATCGCAAACTGGTAAGCCCGATGCAATATCCCTCATGCAATAGGTGTTGCGCCGTATAGCCACAATCCACCCTTGTTGCTTGTACCGTGCAAGTAACGCTTCCACCGACTTCACCTTGCCTTTTAGAGCCTCTGAAAGTTCTTCTAAGGTGAATATTCGTAGCTTGTATAATATACTCAGTAGTTCCGTCATTGTTTCTAATTTTGCACAAAAATACGAAATATTATTTATTTATGAGGAAAAGTAGAAACATTTTATTGTTTTTTATATGTTCTTTTACCTATTATTAGTCCGACTTCGGAGGAATATTCCTATCCAGGGATAAACTCTTTTGGGAGTAACCAAAAAGGTTTCGAGTAACTCGAAACATACCTTAGAACGTTTCTGCGAGGTAATGATTTGAAAGCGTTTCTATTTCTTCAATTTGCATTTTTCGCTTTTCCTCGTCTATGCCAACTAAAGCCAACGACTGCCACAACCACTTGAAACTCAAAACAAAAGCTCAAATCTGCTATTTTTTGCTTTTTTAGGCGTTCTTTTTTCTGAAAAACTTATCTGTTTGACGGCTTTCATTTACTTTTTTCTACCGTTTCACCGCATATTTTCGTCCCTTACTCGCAGTTGCCAAAAGGCTACCGCTGAGGCTGCGGCCACGTTGAGCGAGTCTACATGGTGGGCCATTGGGATGCGCACCACATAGTTGCACGAGGCAATGGTGTCAACGGGCAGACCGTCACCTTCAGTTCCCATAACGATGGCGAGACGTTTTTCTGCCATCAGTTGTGGGTCGTCAAGGGGTACCGACTTCTCTGTCAAGGCCATGGCCACCGTCTTGAAGCCGAGTGTTTCCAGCCAACCAACCGGTTGATCCAGCCATGTCCAGGGCACAAGAAACACCGTTCCCATAGACACGCGTATCGCTCTGCGGTTCAATGGGTCGCACGATGTGCGTGAGAGTAAAACTCCATCGATTCCCAAAGCGGCAGCCGAACGAAAGATAGCCCCTATGTTGGTGGTATCAACCACACCGTCTATCACCACTACGCGCCGTGCGTCACAACACACTTTCTCCACGCTCAAGGCTGGTAGGCGGCGCATGGCACACAACACGCCCCGCGTGAGCGTGTAACCAGTAAGCGCTGCAAGCAACTCTCTGCTGCCAGTATAGATGGGCAAGTCGCCACACCGCGCCACGATATCGGCAGCATCACCTGTAAGGTGCTTACGTTCGCAGAGCAAGGCCACCGGCTCATAGCCGGCATCCAGCGCCACCCTAATCACCTTGGGGCTTTCGGCGATGAACAAGCCTTGGTTTTCTTCTTTCTTCTGACGCAGCTGGGCTTCGGTCAACTTACTGAAAATTTCCACTCCAGGGTGGGAAAGCGATGTAATTTCTATAACGTTCATTTTCTTCTGTTCTACCGCTTTTATTCTTGCAAATGTAGCGTTTTTCTGCCACTGTCACAAATTCTTGATAAAGAAGTTATGCCGTCTCGTTTTTTTTTGCTTACTTTGTAGACGTTTACACCATTGCCACTAACTTCAGAAGAATGCATATAGATATGAAAAAGACGTTGCGATGGCTCGTTGCCCTTGTTGCAACCCCCATCGTGCTTTTCCTGCTTTTGGCACTGCTGCTCTACCTGCCGCCAGTTCAGCGGTGGGCAGTTAAGCAAGCCACTCAGTATGCATCACGTTCAACGGGCATGGACATTTCCATCCGTCAGGTGGGGCTTTCGTTTCCATTAGACCTTGAGTTGTCGGGCTTTCGCATGTTGCAGAAGCGCGATTCACTGCCACAGGTGAAGGACACAGTGGCCGATATGCGAAGCCTTTTGTGTTCGGTAGAATTTTGGCCGTTGTTCAAAGGAGAGGTCAACATAGCCCGTCTGGAGTGTCAGTCGCTCCAGCTCAACACCGCCCACCTTATTCCTTCTGTTCGCATAAAGGGACAAGTGGGGCGTCTGTGCCTCGAAAGCCGTGGCATCGACCTGCTCAACGACACCGTGAGGGTCAACCGTGGCGACCTACAAGAAGCCTTTCTCGACATCCAACTCAGCGACACCGTACCTCCCGACACCACTCCCAGCACGAGTTGTTGGGCCATAAACGTTTCACGGCTACGGCTCGCCAACACCGCCCTCACCATCCATATGCCGGGCGACACCCTAATGGTGGCTGCCCAGTTTTCACAGACCGAAGCTAAAAACGTCCATCTTCAGCCCCACGACAACGACTATTCGGTGGAGACGCTCGACTGGCAGGGCGGTTCGCTGGCTTACCACCAGAACTTCCGGAAACCCACACAGGGCTTTGACGCCAACCACATCTTGTTGCAACAGCTTCATCTCGGCATCGACTCGTTTGCTTATATGCCGTCACAACTGCAGATGCACATCCGTGCCTGCAACTTCCTTGAACATAGCGGTCTGCGGGTGACAGGGCTGACGGGCGCGTTCAGGATGGATTCCACCTCGCTCTCGCTGCCACAGTTCCACCTCACAATGCCTGGCTCCGACCTGTCGGGACGCTATGAAATGGCCCTCAACGCCTTTGCCGACAGTTGTCCTGGCCAAATCAGCACACGGTTGTCGGGCTATACCTGTGTGGCCGACCTTCAGCCTTTCCTTTCCGCAGTCCCCTCAAACTTGCGCCGAAAACTGCCTTCCGACCGCCTAAACCTTGCCTTGGCGTTTGATGGAAACATGCAGCAGGCTTCTATCCGCCAGTTGCAGTTGTCGCTCCCCGGCAAGCTGAGCCTGTCTGCCAACGGACGTGTGGCCAGTCTGTTGCAACCCGACCGCCTTTCCGCCAACCTCCACATCAAGGCGAAAGCTCACAACTTGGCTTTTGTCCAGCCCTTCCTGCCGCTATCGGTGCGCAAGACGGTCCACCTGCCTCGCAACATCGGCCTGAGCGGTAATATCACTGCCAACGGCCCGCATTATGCTGCCGACCTTGTAGCCACAGAGGGTGGGGGAACACTCTATGCCAAAGCCCATTTCAACCGACAGTCAATGGCCTACACGCTCACCGCAAAAGCCAAACAACTCCACCTTGAACACTTTCTACCCCGTCAGGGACTGCATCCTTTCACGGGCACTGTCGCTACCTCGGGACAAGGCACCGACTTCCTTTCTCCCAAAACGGGCATACGGTTCAAGGCCAACATCGACCGTTTCCAGTATCAGAGCTATGCGCTCGACCACATTCGTGGCGAAGTGAGCCTCCGACAGGGGCACATAGATGCCCACCTGCTCAGCAACAACCGCATGATAGGGGGCAACATCCGTGTCAGCGGACGCATCTCTAACCGCTTGGTAGACGTTGTTGTCAACGGCCACATCACCCGTGCCGACCTGAAAATCCTGGCCAAGCTCGACAAGCGTTGGACGCTTTCCACGGATGCCAACCTCCATGTCCGCTCCAACCTTAAAGACTATTATGCTGCCAACGGCCGCTTGTCAGCTGTCGACTTGCGAGAGCAATACCGCTATAGGACAGTTCAGTTGTTGGCCGGCAACTTCTCGGTGGACGGAGCCATGCACGGGAAAGCCGTCAACGCACATGTCACCGGTCTTTTGGCCAATGCCAATCTGCAAGAACTGGCTGGCATCGACCGTGCCTACCGGCTGTCTACCACTGCCGACGTCACGCTTCAAGGCCAACTGGCCGACAAGCGGTATGCCGTGGAGGGCCATGTGGGCGACTTAAAGCTCACCGATGATGAGGCCGATACTGCCAATCCAATTCTCGCAGGAGGCTTCCAGTTTGCTGCCAACATGCACAAAAAGCTCATCAACGGCTCGCTCAATGGGAATGTCGACCACGCTGACTTCTATCAATTGGGACTTGTAGACGCTCCCATGACCACCCGTTTTGGGGCAGACGTGCGCTTCTCAACCAACACTAACGACTGTTACGACGTGGACGGAATGCTTTCTTCCCTGCAAGTAACCGACCGCCAACACACCTACAACCCCGGCGACATCGCCCTTCGTCTGCTTTCGCGCGCTGACACCACCCACGCCATGGTCAAGGGTGGCGACTTCCACTTGCTGGCAGAAGCCCAGGGCAGCTACAAACGCGTGCTTAAAGCTGTCAATAGCATACAGACCACCTTGGAAAACCAATTCAAGGAAAAGCTCATCGACCAGGTTGCTTTGCGCCAACTTCTGCCCGTGGCACACATCAGCCTCAACAGCGGACGCGAAAACTTCTTCAGCCAACTCTTGCAAAACAACGGCTACAAGTTCCGCAACGCACAAGTGGACCTAACGGCATCGCCAGCAAGCGGTATTAACGGTACGGCCACCGTCGACTCGCTGGTCTACAAAGACTCTGTCACCATCGACCATGCCAACCTTGTGCTCACCTCCAACGAGTCGCAACTCCACTACGACCTTGCCGTAGAAAACAACCAAGTCAACGACTATCCCTTTAAAGGCTACCTGAAAGGATCGTTCTACGAACGCGGACTACAGACCAATGCCACCATCCTCGACCAAAAAGGCAAGAAAGCCCTCGACATGGCTCTACAGGCACAGATGAAAGGCAACGGCATCGAAATGAACATCCTGTCGAAGAAGTCGGTCATGGGCTACAAGGAGTTTACCGTCAACGACGGCAACTACCTCTATATGGACGCCGACCAGCATGTTTCAGCACATATGCAGCTAAAGGCTGACGATGGCGCCGGCGTACAAATCTATTCCAACGACGAAGACTCCACATCGCTGCAGAACGTCACGCTCAGCATGAACAACTTCGAATTGGGCAAGCTCTTCAGCGTCCTGCCCTTCATGCCCAAGATGAGCGGTGTGCTCAACGGCGACTACCACATCGTGCATACCGACAACGAGGTGACCGTTTCGAGCGATATGACCATCGACAACCTTGTCTATGAGGACTGTCCCATGGGCAACGTGGGCACCAACCTCGTCTATATGCCGAAAGACGACGGCACCCATTATGTGGACGCCATCATCACCAAGGACGGCAACGACGTTGGACAACTCACCGGAACCTACGATTCTAATGCTGGTGGCGACCTCGATGCCGTATTCAAGCTCAACGAGTTTCCCCTCAACTTCGTCAACGGCTTTGTACCAGATCGCCTCATCGGCCTTCAAGGAACAGGCGAAGGTGAGCTCACCGTCAAGGGACCGCTCGACAATCTCGACATCAACGGCGAGGTCTACCTCGACTCCTCTTATATATATAGCGACCCTTACGGCGTGAAAATGCGCTTTGGCAACGACCCTGTCACCATCCAGAACAGTAGGTTACTGTTCGAGAACTTCCAGGTGTACGCCAACAACGACCAGCCGCTCAACCTCTATGGATGGCTCAACTTCCGCAACGTCAACAAGATGTCAATGAGCGTGCTCATGCAGGCCGACAACTTCGAACTCATAGATGCCAAGGAGAACCCCCGCAGCGAGGTCTACGGCAAAGCCTTCGTCAACTTTGTGGGAGCCATGCGCGGACCGCTCAACAAGCTAAAGATGGGCGGACGCCTCGAAGTGCTGGGCAACACCGATATGACCTACGTCATGCGGGAGAGTGCCCTCAGCACCGACGACCAGATGGAGCAGCTCGTCCACTTCACCAACTTCAACGATTCCACTGCCGACAAGGTGGTGGTGCGCCCCAACATCGAAGGTTTCCAGATGGACATGAGCGTCAGCATCGACGAGCAAGCCCACATCGTGTGTGCTCTCAACAGCGAACACACCAACTATATAGACCTTATCGGCGGTGGCGACCTCACCCTTCACTACGACCCCACCAACAGTATGAACCTTCGCGGACGCTATACGCTCAACAGTGGACAGATGAAATACTCGTTGGACATGATACCTCTGCGCACGTTCAACATTCAGGAAGGCTCTTACATCGAGTTTACGGGCGACCCTATGAACCCTACGCTCAACATCACCGCCACCGAAAACATCAAAGCCACCTACACCGGTGGCATGAACGATCGCATCGTCAACTTCACCACTGGCGTGAAGATGACCAACAACCTCGCCCGCCCGGGCGTGGAATTCATCGTGGAAGCACCCGAAGACCTTGACGCCCAAAACAACCTCAACACCATGAGTGCCGAGGAAAAAGCCAAAATTGCCGTCACCTTGCTGGCTTCTGGCATGTACCTGGCCGACGGTTCGGGCGGCACCTTCGCCATGAACAACGCCTTGGCCTCGTTCATGCAGACCAAAATAAACGACATCTCCGGACGCGCCCTCAGCTCGATGGGTCTCGACATCACCGCCAACATGGAAAGCACTGCCGACGCTTCGGGATCGCTCCACACCGACTACACCCTCAACTTCTCAAAACGACTGTGGAACAACCGCCTGCGCATCAACATGGGTGGCCGCGTGTCCACTGGTTCACAACTGTCTGAAGAGAACGGAGCCTACTTCGACAACTTCTCCTTGGAATATCGTCTCAACAAGAACGAAACCCAATATCTAAAGCTCTACTACGAACGGGAAGCTTACGACTGGCTCGAAGGACAACTCAGCGAGTTTGGCGCCGGTTTCATGTGGCGGCGCAAATTGCAGCATTTCAAGGACATCTTCCGCTTCAAGCCGAAGAAAGACAATGAGCCTCTGCTGCCCAACCGTCCCGATACCACCTTAATAAGATTTAAGAATGAAAAGAAATAATCTTTCTGCCGTCCTCGGCGTTCTGTTGGCAGTCTGCGTTCTATGCGGCTGCTCCACCACAAGTGCCATCCCCGACGGTGAGCAACTCTATACGGGAATGCGTCCCACCACCTATCAGAACTACCAAAAGGGCAACCATTTCGACCAGACCCGCGAAGAGATGGACGTGGTCTTGGCCACCACCCCCAACGCCTCACTCTTCGGCAGTTCCACCATGAAGTCGCCTTTCCCCATCGGCCTGTGGATATGGAACGCCTTTTCGCAAAGCCAAAGTGGCCTGGGGCGCTGGATTTCACGAACGTTCGGCTCCAAGCCCGTGCTGCTTAGCTACGCCAATCCCGACCTTCACGTGTCGGTGGGCGAGGGCACACTCAAAAAGCGTGGCTACTTCCACGGCAAGATAGGCTACGAAATATTGCAACAGGGCAACCCTAAGAAGGCCAAGATGCACTACACCGTCGACATGGGGCCTCTATGGACCATCGACTCGCTGAGCTACGTCAACTTTCCTGCCGATGCCAACAACATGATAGTGGCCGATAGCGCCAACGCCATCCTTCACAACGGCGACCCTTTCAACGTGGAAAAACTCGAAAAAGAACGTCTCCGCCTTTCCAACGTCTTCCGCGACAACGGCTATTACTATTACGACAAGAACAACGCTGCCTATGTTGCCGACACCATCAGCGAGCCTGGAAAGGTGTTACTACACCTGCAACTGGCCGATAGCCTCGATAGCCGTGTCACCCGAAAATGGTATATCGGTCACGTCACCGTCAATATGAAAAAACAAATGTTTGACTCCTTGCAGCAGCACCAACGCTTCCGCCGTTACACCTTCAACTATAACGGCAAGCGACCACGCTTACGCATGGGTGCCATGCTGGGCGCCATAGAGCTCAGGGCGGGCCATCCGTTCAGCGCCCACAAGCTCGAACAGTCGCAAAACAAGCTCAACAGCACCGGACTGTTTTCCTCCACCAACTTTACCTTCACTCCGCGCGACTCCACCGAGGGCTGCGATACCCTTGACATGGAGGTGAGCTGCGTCTTCGACAAGCCTTACGACTTCTATGTAGAAGCCTACGGAAAGGGGAAAACCAGCGGCAAGTTCGGACCGGAGTTCATCGTCGGTTTCACCAAACGCAACGCTTTCCGCAGTGGCGAACTGCTCAACATCAAACTGCGCGGTGCCTACGAGTGGCAGACTGGCCATGCCTCGGAAGGCTCAAAATCGAAGTTCAACTCCTACGAGTACGGTGCCGAGGCTTCACTCGACATTCCCCGCATCGTCAACCCCTTCCGCACGCCCATCCGCAAGCGGTTGATACGTTTGCAACAACAGATGGAACAAGCCCGCCAAGAGGGAAGGACGTTCTCACCGCCCAAGCCCAAGCATCGCTTCTATGCTACCCCTTCCACCGTGCTGAAAGCTTCCACCAACGTCATCAACCGTGCCGACTACTTCAAACGACACGTCGTTTCGGGCGAGCTCACCTACAACTGGCAGCCCACCGCCACCTCCACATTCTCGCTGAGCCCCTTCTCGCTCACCTACGAATATATGCAGAGCCGTACCGAACGCTTCGAAGCACTGGCCGACAGTATGCCTTATCTGCGCACGTCCATGGCCGACCAGTTCATCCCCAAGTCGTCGTTCTCCTACACCTACATCAGTCCCTCCACTTGTCGCAACCCCATTACGTGGTGGACCACTGTGAGCGAAGCTTCCAATCTGATATCTTTGGGAAAATTATGCTTTGGCACCAAATGGAGCGAAAAGGGCAAGACAATGTTCAAAAACCCCTACGCCCAGTTCTTCAAGGTTGAAACCAACTTCACCAAACTGTGGACAGTGGGCGAAAAGAGCACCGTGGCTGCCCACATCAACGCTGGCGTGGTGTGGAGCTACGGCAACTCCAGTGTTGCTCCCTACACCGAACAGTTCTATGTGGGTGGTGCCAACAGCATCCGTGCCTTCAATGCACGCAGCATCGGACCGGGCCGCTACCGTTCAAAGACGCGCATGATGAGCTATGTGGAACAGACTGGCGACATCAAGTTTCTTGCCAACCTCGAATACCGTCCCCACCTTATGGGTAGCCTCTACGGGGCGGTCTTCCTTGATGCGGGCAACGTATGGTTGCTCCACAACGACGGTAGCGACGGCACTCCTCGCGAAGGTGGAAAGTTTCAGGCCAAGAATCTGTTTAAGGAAATGGCTTTGGGCACCGGCATAGGCCTACGTTACGACATAGGGTTCTTCATGCTTCGTCTCGACTGGGGCATAGGTCTGCACGTTCCTTATGCCGGACATTCAGGATTCTACAACGTAGACAGCTTCAAGGACGCCCAGACGCTGAACCTGGCCATCGGCTTGCCTTTCTAAAAGAAACTGGTTGTTCGCCTTTTGCCTGCTTACCAACCTGCCATTTGGCAGGCCTTCTTCAGGATATCGGCATGGTCGAATGCTAATAGGGGAAGTGAGCGAAGCGAAAACCAACGCGCCTCGGCTGCATCGTCAGCTCCCTTCACGGGCATGGGAAAGGGAAGGGTAGCAAAGTAGGCCACAGTGACGACACGCCCCCGCGGGTCACGATCTACCGCACTGAAAGCCCCCACCTGGGTGAGCAAGTCCACCCGCAATCCTGTTTCTTCTTCCAGTTCACGCCGTGCCGCAGCCTCAGCAGTCTCGTCAATGTTCATAAATCCGCCTGGGAAAGCCCATTGCCCTTCACACGGAGCGTGCTTGCGCTGAATGAGCAACACCTTGGTGTCTTCGCCATCATGGGCAAACACCACACAATCGGCGGTGACCGCCGGATGGGGATAACGGTAGGTAAACATCTGTTTTGTTTTTGGTAAATAGTGATGTATAAGGACAAAAGTACGAAAAAGCCCCCATATATTCAATTATTTTCAGTATCTTTGTCGACATAATATTCATTACTAACTATTCAAAACCTAAAAGCCAATAACATGAAGACAGTTTTTATGACCTTGCTGACCGCCACCATGGCGACAGCAGTGATGGCTCAGTACGCCTCCCGTCCCGCCATCCCGCGTGATGCCGAGATAGAGCAGAAGGTGGAAGAACGTCTCCAGAAGATGACGCTTGACGACAAAGTGGGGCAGATGCTGGAGCTGAACCTCGACGTGCTGGGCACGATGACCGTCGAAAACCCTACGGTCGACCGTGACAAACTCCGCCAAGTGATGCAACAGATGGGACGCCCCGACAGCGAAACAGCCGCTCTGTTGAAACTGTCCGACAAGCAGATACTTGCCAAGATGGGCTCGCTGCCTGTCGACATCTATCCCGACGGAGCCAAACGTGTATGGAAGCTCAACCAGACCATGCTCGACACCACCATCGCCAAGTATCGCGTGGGCTCGTTCCTCAATGCCCCTGCCACACGAGCAGCCACCGTTGAACAATGGCAGAAGTGGATTCCACTCATCCAGAAACTGTCGATGAAGTATCTCGGCATACCTACCATCTACGGACTGGACAACAACCACGGTGTGACCTACGTACAAGGAGGAACGCTCTTCCCACAACCCATCAACGTGGCAGCCTCTTTCAACACCCAACTGGCCACCACCACCGCTGAGGTTTGTGCCTATGAGAGCCGCGCTGCCGACTGTCCCTGGGTGTACAACCCCACACTCGACCTTGGACGCGACCCCCGATGGGCACGCATTTGGGAAAGCTACGGCGAAGACCCTGTGGTGAACGCCCGCATGGCTGAGGCTGCCATACGTGGCTATCAGGGCGACAACAACAACCGTTTGGGCATCTACAACGTGGCCACATCCGTCAAACACTACTTTGCCTACGGCGCTCCGTTCACCGGCAAAGACCGCACACCGGCCTATGTATCGCCACAAATGCTGCGCGAAAAGTACTTTGAGCCCTTCCGTGCCGCCATCCGCGCTGGTGCACTTACGGTGATGGTCAACTCGTCGTCCATCAACGGAATGCCCGTACACGCCAGCTGGGAATACCTGACCAAGTGGTTGAAACAAGACCTCAACTGGGATGGTATGATCATTACCGACTGGGCTGACATCAACAACCTCTATACACGCGAGAAAGTGGCCAAAGACAAGAAAGACGCCATCCGACTGGCCATCAACGCTGGCGTGGACATGAGCATGGATCCTTACAGCGTTGACTTCTGCATACTGCTCAAACAACTCGTCAACGAGGGCAAGGTGAGCCAGGAACGCATCGACGATGCCGTTAGACGCATCCTTCGACTGAAATACCGTCTGGGCCTCTTCGACAAGCCGGACACACGCGCAAAGGACTATCCCAAGTTCGGTAGCGACGAGTTTGCTGCCAAAGCACTTGCTGCCGCCGAGGAATCGGAAGTGTTGTTGAAGAACGAAGACCAGCTCTTGCCCCTGAAGAAAGGCACCAAAATCTTGCTCACTGGCCCCAACGCCAACCAAATGCGTTGTCTCAATGGTGGCTGGAGCTACACTTGGCAGGGCTCTAAGGCCGAAGACCTGTCGGCAAAATACAACACCATCTATGAGGCTTTGTGCAACAAGTTCGGAGCCAACAACATCATCCTCTCCCAAGGCGTCACCTACAATGAGAAAGGAACGTATGATGCCGAAAATGCTCCCGAAATTGACAAAGCCGTCAGCGCTGCTGCTCAGGCCGATGTCATCGTGGCTTGCATAGGCGAAAACTCCTACACCGAAACACCGGGCAACCTCAACGACCTCACGCTCTCAAAGAACCAGCGCGACCTCGTAAAGGCTTTGGCTGCCACTGGCAAACCTATCGTGCTCGTGCTCAACGAAGGCCGCCCACGTCTCGTGGCTGACATCGAACCACTCAGCAAGGCCGTGATAGACATCCTGCTCCCTGGCAACTACGGTGGGGACGCTCTTGCCAACCTGCTTGCTGGCGATGCCAACTTCAGCGCAAAACTTCCTTACACCTATCCCCGCGAAATCAACTCGCTGGCCAACTACGACTACAAGGTGAGCGAAGAGGTTGGAACCATGGCTGGTGCCTACAACTATGATGCCAAGGTATCGCTGCAATGGCCTTTCGGTTACGGCTTAAGCTACACCACCTTCGAATATGGCAACCTGAAAGTTGACCGCAACTCGTTCACTGCCGACGACATGCTCACCGTCAGCGTAGACGTCACCAACACAGGAAGCCGTGTGGGCAAAGAGGCTGTATTGCTCTATTCGAGCGACTTGCTGGCTTCGCTCACCCCAGACAACCGTCGTCTGCGCGCCTTCCAAAAGGTGGAACTGCAACCGGGCGAAACACGCACCGTTACCTTCCAGCTGCCTGCCAAAGAACTTGCCTTTGTGGGCTTTGACGGTCGCTGGACACTGGAAGAGGGCGACTTCACCCTCAAGATTGGGCACCTAACACAAAACGTGACCTGCACCAAGACCAAGATTTGGGACACACCCAACATCGACTAAACCCTGTTGAAACATATAAACAGTTCAGGCTGTCTTCCGTTGTTGTCCGTTTGGACATTTTGGGGAAGACAGCCTGAACTGTTTTTTTGACTTTCTGCTTACTTCACCGGCAAGTTGTCGAGGAAGGAAGTAATAGCTTTCAGCATCTCCGAATGATACTTATAGTCTTCGTTAAATCCAAATCCGTGACCTCCTGTTGGATAGGCATGTAGCTCTGTGTGGATGCCAGCACGAAGCAATGCCTCATAATAGGCTATGCCGTTCTCGCAGGGAGGCACAAGAGTGTCGTCGGTGGCAAGAATGACAAGGGCGGGTGGCGTTATGCCGGCACGCACTTGACGCTCGTTGGAGTATTCCCATTGGCGTGGCGTGCTCTCCTTTTCGTTACCAAGCAGGGCATTGCGCGAACCCAGATGCGTGCCAGGACCCATGGTGACAACTGGATAGAACAACAACGAGAAATCGGGCAGCTCGTCTGCCTCACCATGGGTAGACACGGTGCTGGCAAGATGGCCTCCTGCCGAAAAGCCCATGATGCCCACGTTGTGAGGTTGGATGTGCCATTCAGCTGCATGGCTACGAACGGTTTCAAGGGCTTTCCGGGCATCACTGAAGGGCAAGGTGCGGTCGCCGTGCGGCATTCTGTATTTCAACACGAAGAAGGCTATGCCCTGACGATTGAAGAACGGAGCCCACGCATAGCCTTCGTGATCCATGGCAAGAAACTCGTAGCCTCCTCCGGGGCAGCACACCACGGCCCGGCCTGTGGCCTTGCTCTTCTCGGGAAGGAAACAGGTGAGGGTAGACGCACTGTCAGCTGATAGCTGTAGGATAAACTTCTTGTCGGTTTGCGCTTGGGCATGGTTGACGAACAATAGCAACAACAGGAAGACAAAGAAAAGCCTTTCTATCGTCTTTGATAACTTATTGTAAGACATAGTTTTGCTAATTAATGGTTAGCTTGTTGCTTGAATGTTTGCGTGCCTTCACTTCCTTGATGACTTCAAGGCGTTCAAGGTAGATGGGGCGATACTTGTCTATCTGTGCCTGCAGGGCTTTGCTGCGCTGATCGAGTTGCAGATACTCCTCGCTGTCGGTCTGCTTTTGCTTTTTCAGGTCAATCATGCGAGCCAGCAATTGGCGTTGCAGGTCTTCGGCGGTACGCAGTTGCTCGCCCATGCGCTGGGTCTGCTCAAGAAATTCCACGGCACGGTCTATGTGATTATTGTCTTCTGTCATGGCGCTGGCTACTTTAAAAATTGTATTTTGCTTTCTATGCGGGGTTTGGCATCGGGCTGCTCGTCAGGATATCCCACGGCAATGAGGTAGTCGATGTCGTAGTCGGCCGGAATATTGAGCTGCTGGATATAGGGTTGCGCTTCGGGAGTGTCCTTCATAAACCGCAGAGGTCCACCCAGACAACAGGTGCCCAAGCCCAACGACTGCGCAGCAAGGAGGATGTTTTCGCCCAACAGTCCTGCCTCAATCTTTCCGCTTCCGTCCTTCGGTGTGGCTATAACGATGACGTTGGGAGCGTTGCGAAAGAGCGTCTTGAAGTGGGCATCGCGTTTCACGGCCTCGGGATTGAGCTTGCGGTAGATGGTGGTCAGCCCATCAACCCACGTCTTGTTTTCCACAACACGCACCTCCCACGGCTGACTGTTCATGCCACTTGGAGCGTTGATGCCACACTTTGCTAACAACGCCAACTTCTCGTGCTCGACAGGGCGGTCGAGATAGCGGCGCACCGAACGGCGTTCCATGATGGTTTTTATCACTTCGTTGGAGGTTTCGGTCTGCTGGGCACAACCCATAATGGGGGTCAAAAGCAAACCGCATAACAAAAGATGCTTAATGGTCATAGTTGTATCGTCTATTGGTTTATTGATGCAAATATAGCAAAAAACCAGCAAACACCTTTTCCGAAAAGCAAAAATCACAGTCAGCTGGCAAGTTTTCTTCTTTCTTGACATGGGGTTGAGAAGAAAACTTGTACCTTTGTTTAAAGAAAGTTTCATAAAGATGAAAAACAGGAAAATGCTGAACATCATCATCGCCCCCGATTCCTTCAAAGGTAGCCTCACCGCTACCGAAGCTGCCGAAGCCATCAAACAGGGCGTGGAAGACGCTGCAGCAGAAAACGGCTATAGCGTAACTACCACACTGCTGCCAATGAGCGACGGCGGAGAAGGCATGGCTGACGCCTTTGCCGCAGCCACACAGGGCAACCTCGTGCACGTGGAAGTGAACGATGCACTGATGCACCGGCACGATGCGGTCTACTGCCTGAAAGACAACACGGCCTACATAGAAGTGGCACAGGCAGTGGGACTCACCCTCATAGAGCCCGAACAACGCAATCCCATGTCCGCCACCAGCTATGGGGTGGGCGAACTCTTGGCCGATGCCCTGCGCAGAGGAGCACAACACATGGTGGTGGGACTTGGCGGAACTGCCACATCCGACTGTGGCATAGGTATGTTACGGGCACTCGTTCAACTTTTGGGCAAACGTGACGAACACATCGATGATGTGCTAAACCGCCACTTCCACAACATCACTATCACGTTGGCCGCTGACGTTACCGCCCCACTTTGTGGCCCCACAGGGGCTGCCTACACGTTTGCTGAGCAGAAAGGAGCAACACCCACGATGCTACCACAACTTGAACAACGCGCCCGCCGTTTTGCTGAAGCCTCGGCACGCCATTTCGGTTTCGACCGTTCGGGCGACAACGGTGCCGGTGCTGCCGGTGGACTGGGATATGCTTTCTTGCAATACTTCGGGGCTTCCATGCGTTCGGGTGCCGAACTGCTGATGGAAGGCCAGCACATGGACCGCCTTCTTGCCACGGCCGACTGGCTTGTCACAGGCGAAGGAAAGAGCGACAGACAGACACTGATGGGAAAATTGCCTTACCGATTGCTGAAACACGCCCTGCAACAAAACGTGAAAGTAGCCTTGTTGTCGGGACAGACAACCGAGGTGGAAGCCCTGAAAGCAGCTGGCTTCACCGACATTCTTGCCGCCACCCCAAGTCAGCTATCTTTGGTAGAGGCGTTGCAACCGGAAGTGGCAAAAGCCAATTTAAGCAAAGCTGCAAAGAGATGGTTTAACTCACAGACAACAAAACACTTATAAAGATGAATATAGACACTGAAAAATGCAAGGAGGAGTTTTGCAAACTACTCCGTTCCACAGGACGTGAAGGAGTGGAAGACGTGATAGCCGACCTGGAAGAACAGGGCTTTTTCAAGGCTCCCGCTTCGGCCGGACATCACCTAAACGTGGAAGGCGGACTGGCGCTCCACTCGCTCAACACGGGCAAGGCAGCCCTAATGGTGTGGGAAGGAATGAAGCAACTCGATCCCAGTGTGGAGCGCGAGGTGAAGCGCGACCACGTCATCATAGCCTCATTGCTGCACGACGTGTGCAAGACCGACATCTATAAGCGGGCCATGCGCCGGCAACGCAACCCTGCAACGGGCGTCTACGAGGATGTGGAAGGGTGGAAGGTGAGCTACAGGAAGTTTCCTATGGGACACGGCGAGAAGTCGGTCATCAACCTGTTGTGTAGTGGTCTGGAACTCTACGACGACGAAATGCTTGCCATTCGCTGGCACATGGGCGCATGGGGCATCAACATGAACAGCTATGAAGACCAGCGTTGCTATGATTCAGCCCGCACACTCTATCCGCTTTGCACCATCGTTGGGGTGGCTGACGGTTTGGCAGCCGGCATCATGGAACGCACCGCCGAAGACGTGGAGCAGCTTTAACGCTGTTCAACAAAGGCACGTATCTCGCCAATATGGGCACGGCCATAAGCTCGCCCGAGGTCATAGACGCACTGCATATCGGCTGGCGACTTGCTCACATCGGCAATGTTGAGCGGAGCATCTGGGGCAAGGACAAGCGTGTTGCCCTGTTGTTCCTGTTGGGCCACATAGTCCAACTGAGCATTATACATATCGGGACGTTCGTCCATGGCTTTGCGAATGGCGGGATGGCGACGCAACCAGAAGTCAACAATGTGAATATAACCCTTCTGACGCTTACGATAGGAACGGGGCTGGGAGAGGATGACCACGTTGCGGACGTAGCCCTGACGTTGGAAGAAAGCCAGCGGAATGCTGTCGGCAATGCCGCCATCCAGCAGTTTACGCCCGCACAGGTGCACAATGCGCGACACCACGGGCAGAGAAGCCGAAGCCCGTATCCACTCAAGGGTCTCATGGTCTACCTTTTCCAACTGGTGGTAGACGGCTTTGCCACTGTCTACATCGGTGCAAACCAGCCAGAACGTCATGGGATTGGCTGCAAAGGCTTCAGCATCGAACACATCGTAGCGCATGGGCACCATATGATAGGCCATTCGGGCGTTGACAAAATTGCCTGTGAGCAGCCACGAACCCCAAGACGTGTACCGCCAACACCGTGCAAACCGCTTGTTGTAGCGCAAGGCTCGCCCAGGCTGCCGGCTCTTGTAGTTGCAGCCAAACGCTGAACCTGCCGACACACCCACCATACCATCGAAACTAATGCCTTCCTCCATCATCACATCGAGGATGCCAGCTGTAAACAGGCAGCGCATTCCGCCACCTTCAAGTACCAATCCTGTCTTCATATGTAGCTACAAAGTTACACGATTTCTGCCAATTTTCTACCCATTCTTTTGCAGAATTTACGGAAAAAGCGTAGCTTTGTATTTCAATTAGCATCTACACATGAACACTATCAGCAAACACATCGTGGTGACCTCAATGGTGAGGGGCTTCTTCGACAGCTTCTTCTCGGGGCTATTGGACAGCAAGGCCCAATCGGTTGAAGAAAAACGTCAACCACGTTTATTAAAACAACTGGTGGCAGCGTGTTACGAAAATATGTCAGGCTGCTTCTCAAACGTAATGTTTCCGCTCTTGTTGGGCATGAACTTCGAGAGTTACGACAAGGCGGTGGAGGCCATGCAGGCCCACCACTTCAGCAACGACACGTCACACAAGCTGCTATTGCGCTTTGCCTGCCAGTCGAAACCGCTCTACGACACGCTGGTGGCCGAATACAGGCGGCAGATGGAAACACTGCTCTTAGGACACATTCAGTCGGTGACAGAACATGTGCGCACACGAAAGCCAATGCCAGAAGGCGAGGAAATGGATAGCGACCACGCCATACGTGCCGTAGTGCGTGCCGAAATGCACGGCTATGCGCTGGGCATCAAGGTCAGTGGCACCAGCCGCACATCGCTCCACCAGCCCACAGTGTTCAGGTTGATGGCGGAAGGAATGGCCACATTGCTGCACGACGAGGAGACAGACGTCTGGGCAGACATGGAAAAGATTGGCCTCGACGGTGTCTACAGGCGCGTGTGCAAGGATGCACGCAACTATGAAACGCTCATCAACGAGATGAATCAGGCCTACGAAGATTTGGCCACGGCCGAGGGCATCGTGAGCGCTTCGGGCGAAGACAAAAAAGACAACAAATAACGGTACGGAAACGGCTGCTCTGTAAAAGCGGCCGTTTTAGCGTCTAAAACACGGCTTTTCAGCGCCTAAAACCAGCTCTTTTAGGAGCTAAAACACTGGGTCTTTGAACACAATACCTAACGCATTGATAGTCAACAAGATACAAAATCCATGACAAACATCGACAAAACACGGCCTTACTGGTTCCCCATGAGGGTGACTTATGGACGGGAAATGAAGGTGAAAGCGTTTCTCGAAGCGCATGGCGTGACCTGTTTTCTGCCCATGAAGCCACAGATGAACTGCGAGAACGGGAAGGTGAGCCATACGGAGGTGCCTGCCATCAGCAACCTATTGTTTGTCAACGACAGTTTCGAACACATTCTCTATTTCAAACATTCCTGCGAGGAGGCAATGCCACTACGCTGGATGACGCGACCCAAAACGGCTGCCCATAATGCTCCCAACGAAGTGATGGTGGTGCCGGAACGGCAGATGCAGAATTTCATAAAAGCTGCTTCAGCTCCCAAAGAGCTCTTTACCTATCTCACCACAGACGATCTGGTGGGCAAAGCGGGCCATCGGGTGGTCATCACTTCCGGTCCTTTCAAGGGCGTGGAGGGCATCATCAAGCGAGTGCACGGCAACAAGCGGGTGGTGATAGAGCTGGAAGGGCTCGGCGGACTGGCCATCAACTTTGTGCCGAAGACGCTGATGACCATTCAGGAAGAGTAGGGTACAAAAACGAAAACAGGCAAGAACCCAAAAGGTTCTTGCCTGTTTTTGTTGATATATTGTAATGGTTGGCAGACAAATGACTGGATGGTCAATTGCCCGTCATGCGTTTTCAGTTGTGCGCCTTCAGGTCTTTCAGCGTTTGCTGAAGGGCAGCAATCTTCTCTACCGAATCGCTTTCTTTCTTGCGTTCGAGCGCTACCACCTTCTCGGGAGCGTGTGCCACAAAGTTCTCGTTGGACAGTTTCTTGCGAACACCAGCCAAGAAGCCTTCCAAATGCTTGAGCTGGGCTTCGGCTTTGGCTATTTCTGCCTCCACATCGATAAGGTCGCCCAATGGAACGGCAAACTCGTCTGTGCCTACCATGAAGGCTGACGCGTCGGCAGACTTTTCTTCCACCACGTCAATGCGATCGAGGTTGCCCATCTTCAGCACGGTGTCGTTGTAGGCGGCAAAGGCATTTGAGCCAATGGCCTGCAAGGTGAGCTGCTCTTTCTGGGCGATGTTCTTCTGGTTGCGCACGGTGCGCACTCCCGATATGATTTGCTTTACCTGCTCGATATCGGCGGTGAGCTTCTGGTCTTCGGCCGTGGGCGCCTCCAAAGAGAGCACTGCACGCATGATACTTTCGCCTTCGCTGCGCTGGGCAAGGTGCTGCCATAGCTCCTCGGTGATGAACGGCATGAACGGATGGAGCATCTTCAGCAGGTCGTCGAAGAAGGAAAGGGTGGCCTGATAGGTGGCGGCGGCAATGGGTTTGCCATATTCGGGCTTAATCATCTCCAAATACCAACTGGAGAATTCGTCCCAAAACAAGCGGTAGACCGTCATGAGCGCTTCGCTGATGCGGTAGCCCTTAAACTGTTCCTGCATCTCGGCGTTCACCTCTTTCAGCTTGGCTGCAAACCATTTCACGGCGGTCTGCTGGGCTACGGAGGGCTGAACGTTGTCGTCCACCTGCCATCCCATCACCAAACGGAAAGCATTCCAAATCTTGTTGTTGAAGTTACGGCCTTGTTCGCACAGACTTTCGTCAAACAGAATGTCGTTGCCTGCAGGTGCACTGAGCATCATTCCCATGCGCACACCGTCTGCTCCGTACTTCTCGATGAGCGAAATGGGGTCTGGCGAGTTGCCAAGACTCTTCGACATCTTGCGTCCCAACTTGTCACGCACAATGCCTGTGAAGTAAACGTGCTTGAAGGGGAACGTGTGGCGGTATTCGTAGCCGGCCATAATCATGCGCGCTACCCAGAAGAAGATGATATCCGGACCAGTAACAAGGTCGGAAGTAGGGTAGTAGTAGTTCACTTCGGGATTGTCGGGGTGCTCAATTCCATCGAAAACACTCATAGGCCACAACCAGCTTGAGAACCATGTATCGAGGCAATCGCTCTCCTGCTCGAGGTCGGCAGCGGTGAGCTGCGGGTTCTTAGCCTGTGCCTTGACGAGTGCTTCCTCGGCGGTCTCTGCCACAACAAAGTCTTTTTTGCCCTCGACAGTGGTGAAATAGTAGGCCGGTATGCGGTGGCCCCACCACAACTGCCGACTGATACACCAGTCTTTGATGTTTTCCAGCCAGTGGCGATAGGTGTTCTTATATTTCTTTGGGTAAAACTCTATGTCGTCGTTCATTACGGGCGGCAATGCAATGTCGGCAAAGTGCTGCATCTTGAGGAACCACTGAGTGCTCAACTTCGGCTCGATGGGCACGTTGGTACGCTCAGAGAAGCCCACTTTGTTCTCGTAGTCTTCCACCTTCTCCATGAGATGAGCGGCTTCCAAGTCGATGGCTATCTGCTTGCGGACGTCCATACGGTCTTGACCGACGTACATTCCAGCTGCTTCGCTGATGGTTCCGTTGTCGTTGAAGATGTCTATGGTGAGCAAACCGTGCTTCAATCCGAGGGCATGGTCGTTGACATCGTGTGCAGGAGTGACCTTCAGACAACCCGTTCCGAACTCTATATCAACGTAATCGTCCTCGATGACTGGTATTTCGCGGCCTACCAGAGGAACAATGACGTGCTTGCCCTTCAGCCAAGTGTTCTTCACGTCGTTGGGATTGATGCACATGGCAGAGTCGCCCATGATGGTTTCAGGACGCGTAGTGGCCACAACGGCATAATAGCCCTTGTCGTCCTTGTGCATAACATTGCCTTCGTCCACCTGACGGCAGTCGGCTTCCACCACACGGTATTTCAGATAGTAGAGCTTGGAGTGCTCGTCCTTGTATATAACCTCTTCGTCGCTGAGGGCGGTCTGCGCCTTCGGGTCCCAGTTGACCATGCGCACACCACGGTAGATATAGCCCTTATCGTACAGGTCACAGAACACTTTTATCACACCGCGCGAACGAACTTCGTCCATGGTGAATGCTGTACGGTCCCAATCGCACGAACATCCTAACTTGCGCAACTGCTTTAGGATGATACCACCGTGCTCTCTTGTCCAGTCCCAAGCGTGCTCAAGGAAGGCTTCACGCGACAAGTCGGTCTTCTTAATGCCCTCTTTGGCGAGCTTGTTCACCACCTTGGCCTCGGTAGCTATCGACGCGTGGTCGGTGCCAGGCACCCAACAGGCGTTCTTTCCCTCCATGCGCGCACGCCGAACAAGGATGTCCTGAATAGTATTGTTGAGCATGTGACCCATATGGAGCACTCCCGTCACGTTGGGCGGCGGGATAACTATGGTGTAAGGTTCGCGCCCATCGGGCTTAGAACTAAAGAGCTTGTTGTCAAGCCAGTACTGATACCATTTCGATTCAACCTCTTTTGGGTCGTACTTACTTGCTAATTCCATTTTTTCGTGTTTCGTCTTATAATGTTAAAAACATTGCACAGACCCTTTGGCCTGCATAGATTTTGTTGCAAAAGTACGAAAAATCCAGTAGAAATCACTAACTTTGCATCAAATAATTGGAACCGTGCATACAAAAGAACAGTATTTGGCTGCCTTCGAGCGGTTGCTCGATGTGCAGGAACGTCTACGAAAGGAATGTCCGTGGGACCGCAAACAAACCTTCCAAAGCCTTAGGCCTAACACCATCGAGGAAGTGTATGAGCTATGCGACGCCCTGATGAAAGAGGACAAAAAGGAAATTTCTAAAGAGTTGGGAGATGTCATGGAGCATGTCATCTTCTATAGCATATTGGGCAAGGAAGCCGATAGTTTCGACTTTGCCGACGTGTGCAACCAACAAGCCGACAAGCTTATGTTCCGCCACGACTTCATCGACTGGAGAGGATGGACCGTTGACAACCCCGAAATGACCGTCAACAAAGATGGACACGTGGTCTACAAGGACGACCAACAGACGCTCTCGCAAGCAAAACCAGACACAGCATCAAAGGTGGAAAGCACGTGGGAGCAAAGCAAACAACGCGAACGGGGCGGCAACAAAACTGTTCTTGCCGGTGTTCCCAATAGTCTACCATCGCTCATCAAGGCCTATCGCATACAGGACAAGGCTCGCAACGTGGGCTTCGACTGGGAAAAGAAAGAGGATGTGTGGGCAAAAGTGAAGGAAGAACTGGGCGAACTGGAAACCGAATTGCGCCACGAAGACGCACGACGGTCTACCGAAGAACTGGGCGACTTCCTCTTCAGCGTCATCAATGCTGCTCGCCTATACCACCTGAACCCCGAAAATGCACTGGAAACAACCAACCAGAAGTTTATCCGACGCTTCGGCTATGTGGAGCAAAAGGCAAAAGAGCAGGGGAGAGCTCTCAAAGATTTAACCCTCGCCGAAATGGACGAACTGTGGAACGAAGCCAAAAAACTGGAGACAAAAGACAACAATAACCTTTAAAACACATTATATTATGAAACATATTAGATTGGTAGTTGCATTGATGATAGCAACATTTGTGATAGCTGGATGCCAAAACACAAAAAACCCTAAAGCCAACGCTGAAGTAGAAACCAACGACAACGAACAGGCCGCTGACAACGACAGCACCGTCTATGGCGTGGAAATAGCTGCCGCTATGCACTCGCTGGAAATGAAAGGAACGGACGGAAAGATGTACCACTTCCTGAAAGACATGGACGATTCGGCATGTGTCTTCGGCGGACTGCTTGACGGCGACCAACTGGCCGTAACCTACCGCGTGGAGAAAAACGAGTTTGGCGCTGACACCATTGCCACAAAAATCATCAACCTAACCACCTTACAGGCGCATTGGCAAAGCCTTGACAAAGACTTTGAACTGCTGAAAGGCGGTGAAGTGAAGAGCCACCAAGAAGGCGAATCACGGCCATGGACATCGTGGCGCATCCTCAACGGACACCTGCTGCTCAACAAAGACACCTTCGACATCACCCTGTTAGGGCCTGACTCGCTGTTCCTCGAAGACAAGGAAGGCATTTACACCTATAAACGCGCGAAGTAAACACCACCCAGTGGAGCCGTTCAAAATACACATATTGGGATGCGGAAGCGCACTACCCACGCTTCACCACAACGCCTCTTCACAGGTGGTGGAAGTGAGACAGAAGCTTTTCATGGTGGACTGCGGCGAAGGAACACAAATGCAACTGCGCCGCTCACACATCCGCTTTCTGAACATTAGGTGCGTCTTCATTTCCCATCTGCACGGCGACCACTGCTTCGGACTTGTTGGAATGCTCTCCACCTTCGGGATGCTCGGGCGCACTATGCCCCTGCACATCTATGCGCCAACTGACATGGAACCGCTCTTGGCGTTGGAAAAACAACTATTCCTGCAAGGATTGACCTACGAAGTGGTTTTCCACGGTGTAGACACAAAAACACAAAAGGTGGTGTACGAAGACCGCAGCCTCACAGTGGAAACGTTGCCACTGCGCCATCGTGTGCCGTGCTGTGGCTACCTGTTTAGGGAAAAACCCACGTTGCCGCATATCAGACGCGACATGATTGACTATCTGAACATTCCGTTCTCGCAAATCAACAACATCAAGAATGGGGCTGATTGGACTACCGAAGATGGCAAAACTATTCCCAACAACCGACTGGTTTTGACGGCCGATGCCCCCAGAAGCTACGCCTATTGCTCGGACACGTGCTATCTGCCCAAACTGCACGAACGCATAAAAGGGGTTAACATGCTTTATCACGAAAGCACGTATGCCAGCGATCACCCGGAAAGAGCCAAGAAATTTTTCCACAGTACAAGCCAACAGGCAGCACAAGTGGCACGTGACGCGGGTGCTGGACAACTGCTTTTAGGCCATTACAGTGCCCGTTATGACAACGAACAACAACTGCTCGAAGAGGCAAGACAAATTTTTCCAAACAGTTTTCTTACGGATGAAGGCGCCGTTTTTGACGTAAAATAGCATCCAACAACGCCCCTAAAAACTTTCCGCTAACCTGTTCTTGCATTCAGCAATACCAACATTCACCATCAAAATCACAAACGATGGTTACGGAAACACTTTCCAACCACTTTCCATTACCCTAAATATTGCCACGTAACCCCTACTCTTTAAAAATGTAATAGCTATTATGATAAATAGACAAATGGGGGAGTTGAAATATTAAGAAAATCGCCTTCAGGCATACATATGGCACAAAAATACCCCCGACCTAACGGTCAGGGGCTTAATAATGTGTTCAAATAAATAAATACAATAGATGCTTTTAGAAATGATAACCCAAGGTGAACAACAGTTGACTGCGGTTGTTCTTCACGTCGGTCTTGGTAGGAACACAGTTTTCACTGGCATCTTGATTGTCATAATATGGTGTGAAAGCGTAGAAATCGCCCTTCTGTGTACTATATTGATAAGCAAGGTCTACGCTGAACTTACTGATTTGATAACCCAAACCAACAGTAAAACGGTTGGTAGACTTCCAGTTTGTATAGTCGGTATGTGTGGTATAATAAGTTCCTGGCGAATAAACATCAACTCCACGGGACGCATCTTCTTTGTATTCCGGTGAGACATAGTTGTATCCCAAGCGGAGGGCTAACGTTGAGACAGGCTTGTATTCAAGACCCAACTTGAGGGTGCTGACACCTTTGAGCGTTGCCTTGGTGTGGTTGTTCATTTCATGGTCAGCAGCGGTTGTCTCATAGTAGTCGCCATACCAACTGTCATATTCATACCCATCGTTGATGCGCGTGTTGATAGTACTATAGTCGGCATACTCGTAAGTGGCACCCAAGGCAAGATAGTTGCCAACTGTATGACCGAGAGAGAAGCCGAACTTCCAAGGCGTATAAATCTTGAAATCGTAGCTTTCGCCTGACCGATAAGGAGCGGTTGTCTGACCACTACAATAAAAATCGTTGTTGAGTGTTAGGTCATACCATGTAGGTGTCTGCACATAAGCACCGATACGGAAAGGTGAAGTTTCAATCGGGCGGACAATGATACCGGCCTTAATGTCAAATCCTGTACCGGTTATCTTGGTCTGGTCTAGAAGTGCTACGCCTCCCTGTGTGCCGAGGTCTTCAGTGTATAGGCCGTTGTGACGATAGTGAACATCCTTGAGTCCGAAGGTGGCACCGACGTAAACCTGACGTCCTACACTACCGCTGAGGTTGAAGTCGTAGGCTCCTATATAGCCTGAGTGTTCGCGATTGAGTGCGAAACTATTGGCTGGGTCATAATAGAACGTCTTGTCATTCTGGTCGTAGAGCAAGTTGTTGAGATAGAAATGGTCGATAGACGTATAGGTTTCATAGGGTTTGTCGAAATCTATAGACCCATCGCTCTTTGTCGGGAAGAGGATGCCATTGCGCAATTTCTCGTAAGTGAGCTTGTTCTGACTGGCATTGTTGAGCGTGTTAGCGGCTGCAAGGATGTAGTCGAAGTTCTTGTCCTTATGGTAGTTGAAGCCAATGTTGAAAGTGGAATTAGAGCCTTTCAGCGTTGAAACAACGAAACCTGCCTGATCGAAACTGGCATGTGATTTGTCGCCGGTGGCGTTGCTACCTGCTCCCGACTGCATAACCAAGCCTCCAGAAACGTTGACAAGCGAGTGACGAAGCAAGGCTATACCTGCCGGGTTGGTGCCCATGGTGGAGATGTCTGCACCAAGAGCTTCCATTGCACCGCCCATTCCAACGTATCGGGCAGTACCGTTAAGGTCTTGACCGGCAATGATTGCATTCTGATAAGTTTCCTGAGCAACTGCCGGCAATGCCAACAAGGATGCTGCAATGAATAGATATTTTGTTTTCATAGGATGATATTTTCTAAATAAAACCATGTTTAACTGCTTGTAACCTATGGTTAACGACGTCCGCCAAAGTGACCTCCGCCACCGCCGAAGCTACCGCCACGAGAGCCGCCTCCAAAGCTACTGCCCCCGCCAAAGCCGCCTCCGCGACTGCTTCCGCCAAACGATCCAGAGCGTGTTCCGAACGAGCTATTGGAGCGTTCAGGGGTGTATGTGCGTGTAGGCTGACGATTGGTGTTGTCATAAGTGCGACGCTGCCCACCGAAAGTGGCATTGGGAGCTGTATAAACGCGATTGGTGCTATTGCCGAAGCGGTTGATGCGGGCACCGTTTGGAACGGTATTGCCAGGACGAACACCGCCAAAGCTGCCGTAAGAAGGTGCTGTATTGCCTCCAGGACGTGTAGGAACACCATGGTTGCGGGTGCCGGTGAAACCGCCTACATGAACGTATACAGGCCAGCCGCCGTACCATCCGCCCCAATAAGGGCCATATCCATAATGCCACGGACGATACCAGCCATAATAGCCACCCCATCCCCAGTAGTAATCAGCATACCATGGGTCGTACCATCCCCAGCGGCTATAAGGATAGCACCAAGCGTAGTCGTAGAAGAAGGGATCGTATGGGCCCCAATAACCGTCGAAACGGCTCATTCGCCGACTATAGGTAAAGTCGTCGTCAGCAGGAGCATAGACTTCAGAACCGGGGTAGATGGTGTCTAATTGTACCTCGTCGGGATACTGGCCGTTGCCTGGACGGAACTGTATGATGTCGTTACCTAACGAGTCAGTACCTATTTTAGTATAGTAGCTGCTAAGCCTTCCACGGCGGTTGTATTCGTCAACATCGCGACGACAAGTGCCATGCCATGACGTAGTGTCAACGGAAGGAAGTGCTTCCACGTGGGACTTTACTTCATCTTTCGGGCTGAAATAAAGGTCGTCCTGTGCCATCATGCCCAATGGAAGGGCTGCTGTGAGGACTGAAAGAAGAATCAATCGTTTCATGCTTGTTACTCCTTTATGTTTGTTTTCTAAATGTTCACGTTGCAAAAATACCTTTTATTTATATGCAAATGTACGGAAAATCCCTAATACGTGGTAGGTTTTTCCCTATTTTTTGTAAATTTGCAAGCAAAATTTAACAGATATATGAAATACTCAGAAGCAACGTTCAAGATTGTTCCCGACAGTCAGGATGCACGCGACCTTGTGTCGGCTTTGGCCGGTGAAGCGGGCTTTGAGTCATTCGAAGAGGCTCCTACAGGGCTTCGCGGATTTGTCCAGACCGACCTACTTGACCGTCCCCTACTCGACAGTTTGCTCGAACAGTTCCCTATCGAGGGCACTCACGTAAGCTACGAGCTGAAGGATGTAGACGAGAAAGACTGGAATGCAACGTGGGAAGCCGAGGGGTTTGAGCCTATAGTGATTGGCGATCGCTGCATCATCTACGATGCCAAGCACGAAGATGCCAGCCTGCTGGAGATAAAACCTGGCGAATTGTCTATCGGCATTGACGCCCGCCAGGCCTTTGGCACCGGCACTCACGAAACCACCCAGATGATGGTTTCAACGCTGCTGGACTGCAACCTGACCAACAAGCGCGTGCTCGACTGCGGATGCGGTACAGGCATCTTGGGAATAGCCGCCAAGAAGTTAGGTGCCGGCGAGGTGGTTGGCTACGACATAGACGACTGGTCGGTGGAGAACGCCAAGCACAATGCGGAAATCAACGGTGTGGAAATGGAAATACTGGAAGGGGACAAATCGGTGCTCAGTCACGTCAACGGCGTGTTTGACGTGGTGCTTGCCAACATCAACCGCAACATCCTTCTGAACGACATGGCGGCCTTCGTGGACGTCATGAACATGCACGCCACGCTCATTCTGAGTGGATTCTACAACGAAGATAGCGAGCTATTGCTGCTGAAAGCCGTCGAACTGGGACTGCACGAGGTGGACAGAAAATCGGAAGGCAACTGGTGTTGTCTGCACCTTGAGAAGTAGTTGTAAGCCAAACAAGTTGCTCAAAATGAAGAATGTGCTATATATTGTCGTTGCCTTTACGCTCTGTGCCTGTCACTTTCAGAAGCGAGACTGGGACATGAGCGGACAAGACACTGTGCCAGCAGCCCAATTTGCCCCACAACCAGACAGCATACGCAAGATAGACCTTGCCGCCATTACGGGACTGAACTTTCCGAAATACAAGATAACCAACGAGCAACCACTTGCCATCGGCAACGATTCGTTGGCTGTTTCGGAAGATGAAGAAAGCATTGCCAACGGCAACTACCAGGCAACTCTCACCCTTGACACCCTTGTCCGCCCACAACTGATGGCCGAAATGGAGCAGCGTGCAAAGCAAGACACCCTTTGGAAACAAGAAGGCAACGTCTTCACCTTTACCAAACGCACTAAAAAAGAACGCTATCAGGTAGTGGTAGACAAGCAATCGCGCCAAGTGACAGTAACCCATCAAAAACTATAAACACAGCCATGCACATCGTTATAGCAGGAAATATCGGAAGTGGCAAGACCACACTCACCACCATGCTCGCCAAGCACTACGGATGGAAGGCACGCTTCGAAAAGGTGAGCAGCAACCCATACCTTGCCGACTACTACAAAGACATTGCCCGATGGTCGTTCAACATGGAGGTGTTCTTCTTGAAAGAGCGGTTTCGTGACCTGCTCGAAATCAACCAGTCAAAGGAAACTATCGTGCAAGACCGCTCCATCTATGAAGGAGTTTACGTCTTCACAGCCAACAACCATGCCACAGGAAACCTTTCCGACCGTGACTTCGAGACCTATATGGAACTGTTTGAAGACATGGTGGACGTGGTGAAGTGGCCCGACTTGATGATTTATCTGCAGGCTTCGGTGCCACACCTCATTGCCAACATAGAGAAACGGGGCCGTGACTACGAAGAGAAAATGCCCATAGAGTATATCGAAAACCTCAACAAGCGCTATGAAGAGTTTATCAGCAAGAGCTATAAAGGGCGCGTCATCACCATCAACGTGGACGCCATGGACTTCCAGCACAACCCGAAAGACTTCGGCATCATCGTTGACAAGATAGACCGTGAGCTCTTCGGACTGTTCAAATAAGCACATTTGTAAACAGTAAATCCCCCAAAAAGAATAATTCAAATACCCAAACAGAATAAGAAATATGCATATAGCTATTGCCGGAAACATAGGAAGCGGAAAGACAACGCTCACCAAGATGCTTGCCAAGCGCTACGGATGGACTCCCCACTTCGAGCCCGTTGACAACAATCCCTACTTGGCTGACTACTATGAAGACATGAGCCGATGGTCTTTCAACCTGCAAATTTACTTCCTGAACAAGCGCTTTCGCGACGTGGTAGAGATTTCCCGATCCAACGAAACCGTCATTCAGGACCGCACCATCTTTGAAGATGCCCGCATCTTCGCCCCCAACCTGCACGATATGGGACTGATGAGCGACCGCGACTTTGACAACTATACCGACCTATTCGACCTGATGATATCGCTCGTAAAGCTGCCCGACCTGCTCATCTACATCCGTTCGAGCGTGCCGAACCTTGTTGGTCACATCCAGAAACGTGGACGCGAATACGAACAAACCATACGTCTTGACTACTTGAAAGGGCTGAACCGCCGCTACGAAGAGTGGATAAAAGACTACAAGGGCCACTTGATGATAGTGGACGGCGACCATGTGAACTTTGAAAGCAATCCCGAAGACTTTCTGAAAGTGACTTCACAGATTGACGACCGCCTGTATGGCTTGTTCCCGATAGAATAGAAAAGGAGAATCAACAACGCCTTCCCTCCCGTTGCCTAACTTGACAACAAGAGGGAAGGCGTTTTGCTTTATTTATAAATAAGGTGGAAACGAGCAAGAGACTAAAAGCGTCCCTGATCGCCCAAATAGCTATCTTTGAAGCCAAGAAAGTAGAGAACACCGTCAAGGCCCATGGTGTTGATGCTCTGTTGGGCATTGGCCACCACACGTGGCTTGGCGTGGAAGGCGATGCCGAGGCCCGCTTCGCTAATCATGGGAAGGTCGTTGGCCCCGTCACCGACAGCAATGGTCTGTGCAAGATTAATCTTCTCGACTTGCGCGATGAGCCTTAACAATTCGGCTTTACGGTAGCCATCAACGATAGGACCCACATAGTTGCCTGTAAGCTTGCCATCGTTGTCTATCTCCAACTCGTTGGCATAAACATAATCGATGCCATATTTCTTCTGGATATATTCTCCGAAGTAGGTAAAACCACCCGAAAGGATGGCTATCTTGTAGCCGCTGGTCTTGAGAACAGACATCAAACGGTCAACACCTTCCGTGAAAGGAAGATGCTCGGCAATGTCTTTCATGACACTGGCATCAAGACCTTTCAAAAGACGAACGCGGCGCGTGAAACTCTCTTTGAAGTCTATCTCGCCCCGCATGGCTGCTGCCGTGATGGCACTAACCTCCTCGCCCACCCCAGCGCAACGCGCCAGCTCGTCTATACACTCGGTCTGGATGAGCGTAGAGTCCATATCAAAGCAAATAAGACGGCGCATACGACGGTACATATCGTCTTCCTGGAAAGAGAAATCCAGACCCATTTCAGCACTAAAATGCATCAGTTGGGCTTGCATGGCATCGTTATCGATGGGCTCACCACGTAGCGAAAACTCTATACAGGCACGGTTGTTCTTGCGTGGATGGCGGATGCTGATACGGCCAGTGAGCCGTCGGATGGCATCAATATTGAGCCCTTGGTCGCGTATAACACAACTGGCAGCCTCCAACTGGCAGGCTGTCAACTCCCTACCGATAAGCGTTAGGATGTAACGGTTCTTGCCTTGACGCGACACCCACTGCTCATACTCGTCGTCGGAAATGGGAGAAAAGCGTATGTTAACGTTCAGTTCGGTCGCCTTAAAGAGGAGTTCCTTCATCACCTGGCCGCTATGGGCTTCGTCCATGCGGATGAGAAGGCCTAAAGAAAGTGTGCTATGGATGTCGGCCTGCCCTATATCGAGCACCCGTGCGCCATATCTTGCAAGAATGCTCATGACCGATGCCGTCAGTCCGGGGCGGTCTTGTCCTGTGATGCGCACCAATATCTGCTCTTCTTTCTGTTGTAATGACTGATTCATAATGGTTGTTTTCTGTAAGAAAAGCGAAGTTACAGTTTTTCTTAGAGCCCTGCAAATAAATATAACGAAAAAGCGATTTTTCGCAAATCTTGACAAATTTATTCAGCAAAAATGATTACCTTTGCGTGCTAAAAGTGGGAATAGCGACAATAAAGGCCTACAAAAGCAAAAAAAATCCCCATTAACACACAATATAACAGGTTCTTATAGAGTTATAAGAAGGATGACATTAAGTAAATAAGACAGAAGGAGGAAAAACATTAGATGAGACAACTCAAGATTCAGAAAAGTATCACCAACCGTTCAAGTGAAGCGCTCGACAAGTATCTCGTGGAGATAGGCAGAGAGCCGATGATTACTGTTGACGAGGAGATAGAACTGGCACAAGCCATCCACAAAGGAGGTCCTGCAGGAGAACGCGCAAAAGAAAAGTTGATAAAAGCCAATCTTCGCTTCGTGGTGTCTGTAGCCAAGCAATATCAACATCAAGGACTGAACTTGACAGACCTTATCGATGAAGGAAACATCGGTCTTGTGAAAGCAGCTGAAAAGTTTGACGAGACACGCGGATTCAAGTTCATCTCTTATGCCGTATGGTGGATTAGACAGAGCATTCTGCAGGCCATTGCCGAGCAAAGCCGCATCGTTCGCCTACCATTAAACCAGGTGGGAGCGGTAAGCAAGCTCAATCAGGTGAGCAGCGAGTTTGTGCAGAAACACAACCGGCGCCCCTCTGTGCAAGAGTTGAGCGACCTTACAGGCATTGACGAAACCAAAATCAGCCAGAGCCTGTCGGCAGACAACCACCACATGAGCATAGACGCACCGTTTAGCGACGACGACGACAACTCTATGTCGGATATGCTTTCGAGCGGCGAAGACACTCGCACCGACCGTCAGGTAGACTATGAGTCGATGTCGGACGACCTGAAAGCCGTACTGAAATCTGTGTTGAAAGACCGTGAGATAAAAATTGTTACCGAATGTTTCGGCATCGGCTGTCAGGAAAGAGGCCTCGAAGAGATAGGCACCGAGATGGGGCTCACCCGTGAACGTGTGCGCCAGATTCGCGAAAAGTCGATAGAAAAGATTCGCAATAGTGGCAACGTAAGGGTTTTGATGAAATATCTTGGATAACAGAACCCAAAAAGTCAATATGAGTGATGTTTGTTACTCTGTAACAATTTCCATAATTTGAAGTTATAAAACTGTATTTTTCGGGAGGGCTATTTCGTGAGAAATGGTTCTCCTCTTTGTTTTTGGCAAGACACAACTTCTTCCCAATGAAGAAGGAATAGCCTTGTTTATAACTATTTGAAAGTTTTTCGTTGTTTTTCTTTGCACTTTAAAAGATTTTACATATATTTGCAAATAAGATGAAAAGCGCCTTGGTCATAATGCTTACGCTCTTGCCTTTGTTGTGCCAATCCAGCTATGCAGGAGTATCTACCGAGTATCGACAACTGTCCCGGAAAGATAGTCCTGCGCTTTTGGAAAAAGGCTACAACCACATCGTTCACCGAGAGTTCAAGAAAGCACTAATATGTTACAAGGTGGTAGCCGACCGTTATGACAACAACTTCGGCAACAAGCAAAAGGCAAAATATGCGGTGGTGGCAATGGAAAACATAGGCAGCCTTTACCTTTTAACCTTTTACGACTACAAAAAAGCGATGGAATATCTGTTGAAAGCGAAAGATTTGGCAGAAAAATACCATCTCAACACAGAATTGGGATACATCCACCTAAGCCTTGCCACCATCAACCACATGGACGAAACGGTGCACGAACGCACCGACACTTCTGTAAAATCCTACCTGAAGAAAGCCTTTGAGTGTGGCATCAAGCAAAACGACTACAACTTGTCGTTGGCTTCGTTGTTCAACATGTTTGAAATAAGCATCGAGCAACGTGATGCCAACTATTCGCTTGGAGCACAGAGGCAGTTCAAGAAACAACTGCTCAACAAAGGCCAACACCTGTACGACTATGCCCTGCTGGGCTGCAAAGGTATGGAAGCCTACCTACACAACAATTGCCGCAAAGCCGCCCAATACTTTGTGGAAGCCGCAAAAAAAACAGAAAACGACCCCGATGCGGGGAGCTACAAGCTGAACGCCCTATCATGTGGGGCCGACATCTACGCGCAAACAGGGGCTTACCAAGAGGCTGAGGTGCTCTACCTGAAGGCCTTAGAGCTGGCCAAAACCCAACAGGCACAAGACTATCTGCTGGAAATCTACGACAAACTCTACCACATCTACCAGAAAGAAAAGAAGGGAAAGCTTGAGCAACAGTATGAATTTCTGTTTCTCAAGTTGAAGGATTCGTTGCTCGAGAAAGCCCAACTCACCAATGTGAAAGACCTGAAATTTGACTATGAACTGAAGAAATCGGCCGAAGAGCTGAGGAGTCTGTCGGAAAAGAGGCGCACCGAAAGCATCTACCTGTTTATGGCTATCTGCATTATCTTCATTTCTTCACTGTTGCTCTACCGCCTGTCAAGAGCCTATCAGCGCATAAGACTGTCCAACCAGGTGATTTACAAGAACAATGTAGACCTGCTGAAAAGAGAAGCAGAAGCACGAAAAGAGCACGAAAAGGCCAATGAGACCATAGCCCGGCTGAAGCAACAGATTGCCAAACCCAAACAGCCAACGGCTTCTGGCAGCTCAAGCGACACCAAGGCTCTCTATGAGAAAGTGGTGGACGTGTTCGAACATAACGTTGAAATCTACCAACGTGACTTCAATGCCACCCGTTTGGCAGAACTCGTTGACGCCTTGCCTCGCTATGTTTCGGCAGCCATCAGCAAGGAACATGGCAGCAATTTCAACTCGCTTCTGAACGAATATAGGCTGAAAGAAGCTTGCAGAAGGCTGAACGACCAAGAACATTATGGCGATTTCACCATCGAGGCCATAGCAGAAAGCGTGGGGTTTAAGTCGCGAACGGGCTTTGCCCGACTGTTCAAGGAGTTTACAGGCCTCACCCCTTCTGTCTATCTTCGTATGGCGCGCGAACGCTAATCAGACACATTCAACGGTGTGTTCACCCACTACATTGTATAAATTCTGGAATTTATACATACTGCTATACGTATAATTCATCTGTTGCTATGTATTTTCTTACCTTTGTAACACCAAAAACAAAAAGGCCACCAAGACGACAGTGCTTGCCAACAGTAGCGTTGCAACAATGCAAAACCTGCCGCGGAGGTCACGAAGACGATAATCGCAAGTCGGTTACATGTGGCGAATAAAGGTATGCAACGGAAAAACTATCAAGATAAAAGGAAGTATGGCGATACTTCCAAATAGGAATTATTTCCTCATACTATCCATTCCCCACTTCCTCGTTGAGAGGAGATGGGGATATTTAGTGCCAGTTCTTTTATGAACATTATCGGGTGGTTGGTCTTCAACCACCTTTTTTCATGCTTCTCTCCCACTTCCCCCTATTAGCTGACCTTGCTTCCGCCAACAACAAAAAAGCCTCAACCCGCTATGCAGGCTGAGACCTTTATGAATGAAAAAGGAATGCGGAAGCAGTTACTTCACAACCTTTTTATTTCCTACGATATAGATGCCCTTTGGCAATGTGCCAATGGTGGCAACACTGCCGAGACAACGTCCGTCAAGCGTAAAGACCTTGTCGGCAGCCAGGGCTTCGTCGGTTGTCACAATAGCAGATATGGACGTAGCTGCATCATAGTTGACGCTATTTGACGCACCAGTCTCTTTGCCTGCCTTGACAGCCGTTACCGTGTAAACGCCACTGGCCGCATTAGCCACATCATAAGTTGTTTCGGTAATACCATTGGCAATGGGTTGGCCGTCGCAATAGACATTGAAGGAGATTCCTTCGGCAGCCTTTGCCGGCAGAACTGCCCTGTCGGCAGTCTTCAGAACGGCAGCAATGCGCCAGTTGTGGTTGACCTTAAACTTGGTAGCCAATGAATACCAATAACCGGCAGAAGCCGAAGAAGAGATAAGATCGCCATAGCCGGCTACAGCCTCGCCATTGTCACACACCATAGGCTTCTTGCCCGGTTGGTAGGTAAGGTGATAGCCCACGCTGACATTCTGTCCTCCAACAATGGCTACAGGGGTGTTGAGCGTTACATCGTTCCACCCTTTCTTCACGCTATCAAGGTCAAGGTCTTGTTCGTACATGATGTTATCGCCATACATCACAAAGACTGAAGCCGAAAGAACATCGTTGTCGGCCAACTTAAACTTGATGTGGGAAACTTCCTGACCCACTTTGTCGGCCAGTTCTTCAGCAGAAAACTTGATGGCATGATAGCCCTCACGAGTGGAAGAGCCGGTCATTCCGATGGCAATATCCTCGTTTCCGGTTTGATAGGTCAGTTCGGGAGCCTCTTCGGGAGCTTTCCAAGAGAGTTTCAGCGTTCCGTCTTGTGCTTCCCCTCTCAGGTCGTAAGGAGCTGCCTCACGTTGGCTGACGATGTTCTTAAAGGTGAGCTGGGCGCTGGGTGCCGATTCCCAACCGTTGGCATAGACGCTGGTGACGTTATAGTTGAACACGCCATATCCGTCCAAATGCTCGCTATAGGTGTTGGCCGACGATGCGCTGACAAGTTGGCCGTTGCGGTAGACACGATAGCTTGTCACCTTCGGGGCCTTCACTGCCTTTGCCGTAACAGCGGGAAGCTTGGTGACAGAGGCAATGCCATAAGGTTCTTCCGTCACATTCAGGTCGACATTGCCAACAGTCAGCTCGCGCATGTAAGTCACAGGGAAAGGCTGACGTGCTTCAGCTACATGGCCCTGAACAAGGGTTACGGCCTTACTGTCGGCTGAGGCGTCGCTGCTGACCGCCATTGCGCTCACCACAAGGTTGTAGTCTTTCAGGCTACTGGCAATCGTTCCGAGCTTCATCCAGCTGGCTCCACCGGTCAGGCTCACCATAGCACCACCGTCTATAGCGGGTCCTCCGTCGAGAACAAGGGCCTTTGCTCCTGCTGGCAGCGTGGCGTTGTAGACGAGGTAAAGGTCTTTGTCGGCCGGTATCACCACTTGTTCGTTTTCGTCGAAGGTGGTCTTATAGATATATCCTGGCTCTATCTGCCCTTCTTGATATTCCTTTGAGTAGAGAACGGCATTGTCAGAAGTGCGTATTTCCATTTTGAATGTGCCGATGTTGGCACCTATAGCAAACTTCAACGAGTTGATGGAATAGCCCACATAGGGTGAGAGTTCTTCCTTGCTGAACTTTGCACCATAGAGCATAGCTATTTCTTCGTCAAAACCTGTCATCACAGCGGGGGTGTTGTAGTGCTGCATGTTGTAGGCCGAAGAGCTCCAACTGAACGACACGTCCTTGCCGTTTTGGGCATAGTTGACGATGATGGGGGCAGCATATTCGGACGGCAAGCTATAGGTGACATCCAAAGACGTAGCCGGACTCTCGTAGGCTTCTTCATTTCTTGCCACAACGGCATAGCGGTAGGTACCCAGTTCGCTCACACTGTCGACATAATGGGTGTCTCTGACGTTGATGGCAATGAGTTCGTCGTTGCGGTAAACTTCATAAGAAGAAACTGTCTGTGGGGTTGTAGCTTCCTCGCTGAGGCCCTCTACATCGGCGGTAAGCATGAAGTTGCCGGGGATGTTTCCAGCCGACAACGTCTTCCAGGAAGGTTTGGTTTTGTCGAAGCCTTTCGACGAGATGCTGGAGGTAGAGAAAGCGTTGCCTTTTGAAGGCACAGCTACACCGTTGTCCACACCCACGGGATGACGGTCTACTTCATGATGGTAGCAAATGCCAAAGGCATAGGCGTTGCCAAGCTCCATCTTGTAGGGGGCGTTAAGGGTGAACTTATTCCATGCGTTGGGGACAATGGCGCTGACGGCAGCAGCTGAAACCGCTTCCGAATAGTCTATCTCGCCGTTTTTCATCACGAAAAGGGTGGCATCGCCGATGCCGTTTTCCGGACCTACAAACGCGTTGACGGCCGTAATCTGATGGTTGGGGAAAGCGGCAAGGTCGGCTACCGAGAAGTCTTGCTTTATCCAAACGACAGGATTGCTCTTGCTGGTTCCGCCTATGGCCTGGCTGAACACTTTGTTAGACCACGTCATTTCAGGCCCGCGTTTCAAGGGGGCCAGCCACGACAGAGAGGCTTTCAGGTTGCTGACAGAGTCGGATAAAGCCACAACAGGAGGCAACTGGTGATAGGCCGAGTGCAAATTGACCTTCACGCTGGTCGAGTTCTTTTCTACTCCTCCGTAACATGCCGACACAGTATAGGTGTTATAGCCTTCGGCTTCGCCTTTCATTTCATACGATGTGGCATCCGTGATGAGGTCGGGATTTACCTTGTGGGCATTCCGGTAGACGTTGTAGCCGTCAGGGGTGGTGGTAGCGTTGTTGTGCAAATAGGCCGTTATGAGATAATCGCCCGGGGCGTCATCGTTCCATGTCTCGCCGTCATACGAGTAGAGGTTGCCTTTGCCCTTGTGGGGAGCCTTGTCGCAGATGGCAACAAAGTCGAGATTGCGTCCCACGGTGAACTTTACGGCAAACATGACGCTCTTGCCTGCCTTTATTTTATAAGGTGTCTGCAAACGCACTGTGCGCCATGAGTCTTTTTTGAAGTTGTCGAGCTGGGCTTCTTGTTCGGCCACAAGCTCTCCGTTTTCATAGACAAGCACGCTTGCCTTGTAGACAGGCCGGTATTCATAGTAGGCAATACTGTCAACAGACAGCCCTGCATAGTCGTCAAGATCGTTGGCAGAAAACTTGCTGGCCACATAATAGGTGATGCTGCCTTCGGGGTTGTCAAGCTTTCCATCGGTGCCGTTGTAGGAATCGCCGTCATGCCATTGCAAGGTGATGGCGTCGGTTGGCTTTTTCCAGTTGAGCCGAACATCCGTAAAACTGACGTCGGCTGTGATTGAGTGCGGTTGCCCGTTCTGAGCAAAAGCCGTACCACAGCCAAGCAACGATGTGGCGAAGATCGCTGCAAAGGCGCACAGGAATTTTTTCTTCATACTGATAAGGTTTAATGTTGCAGCCGGTGATTGTTTCTCGTATACTGTTTTTTGTCGTGACGCTTAAACCTGACGGTCGGCTGCCTGTACCTCAAGCAAAGGCCACACACACATTGCAAAAATACAAAAAGTTTGCTCATTATTGGACATTTTAGCTGTTTTTATTGCTAAAAATGCTCAAACTGTCGGGAAATATCCTAAATCAATACTTTTCCAGAGTGTGAGAATTGGGCCAAGCTGAAGGTTGGCATTTTGCCGGAAAAGTACTATCCGGCAACTATGTACCATACCCTTCCGGCCTTTAAAACGCCCCCTCGCGGCCTCAACATTTTCCGTTTTTATTGAAAACCGTAAGCTTTTGAAAATCAACAAGTTATAAACTACATTGTAAAACCCCGTGTTTTAGCCTCTGAAAGAGCCGGTTTTAGCGTGTAAAAGAGCCGGTTTTAGAAGCTAAAACACAGGGTATTGGAAACCCGCCTGTATTTCTTTGCGGACAAGGGAGGAATTTTTCGGTTTTTCATGGTCCTGCAACCAAATGGAAAAGTCCGATTGTCGACGACTTCCTTCCTCGCTTTCATGAAAAAGAAAAGCCGCTGAAAAACAGCGGCTTTGTCAGTAATGGTTGTCGAATGGTTGCGGACTGTCCGTCTTATCCGAAATTGTCATACATGATGCTTTCGGGATCTACGCCCAAAGAGTCGAGATAGTCGGTGACGGTCTTGATGAGCATAGGAGGTCCGCAAAGGTAATATTCACAGTCTTCGGGAGCCTCATGATCCTTGAGATAGGTGTCGCGAATGCAGTTAACAGCAAATCCTGTATAGTATTTCACGCCTGCTTCGTCTGCCTTCGGGTCTTGCCGGTCGAGCGAAAGATGGAAATGGAAGTTGGGGAATTCCTTTTCCAGTTCCCAGAAGTCTTCCAAGAAGAATGCTTCGGTCAGCGAACGGGCACCATAGAAGAAGTGCATTTCGCGGTCGGTGGTGTGCAGCGTCTTGGTCATGTGCATAATCTGGGCACGCAACGGCGCCATACCGGCACCTCCGCCAATCCATATCATCTCCTTTCCACTGGTGAAATTGGGGTGGAAATCGCCATAAGGGCCACTCATCATCACCTTGTCACCCGGCTTGAGCGAGAAAATGTAGGATGAGGCGATACCTGTCGGAACGTCTTGGAAGCCTACTTGGGGGCGAGGCAGGAACGGCGTGGTGGCTATACGCACGGTCAAGGTGATGATATCGCCCTCGTCTGGGTAGTTGGCCATTGAGTAAGCACGCACCGTGGGTTCGGGATTGTGGGCCTTTAGCGAGAAGATGTTGAAGTGTTCCCAAGCTCCGATATAGTCGGGACCGATAAGGCTCTTATCAAAATCCTTGTCATAGTCGATGCAATCGTAGGCTGGTATCTTGATTTGGGCATACGAACCGGGGATAAAATCCATGTGCTCGCCTTTGGGCAACGCCACCTTGAACTCCTTGATGAAGCTCGAGACATTGTTGTTGGAAAGAACTGTACACTCCCACTCCTTTACTCCAAGTACGCTTTCGGGCACTTTAATCTTCATATCGCTCTTCACCTTGCACTGACAACCCAGTCGCCAGTTCTCCTTAATCTGCTTACGGGTGAAGTGAGGGCGTTCGGAGTCGAGTATTTCGCCCCCGCCTTCAAGCACTTGCACCTTGCACTGTCCGCAGCTGGCCTTACCTCCACAGGCTGAAGGCAGGTAGATGCCGTTTTCGTTGAGCGTGGCCATGAGACTGGAACCCTGTCCTACGGAGATGGTTTTGTCTCCGTTGATTTCGATATTTACATTTCCACTTGGACTAAGAAACTTCTTTGCCACAAGCAAGATGACCACCAACAGCAAGATGATAGCCAAGAATACACTGATACTTAATACTACAAAGTTCATAGTCCTATTATATTTTAAGTCCTGAGAAACACATCATGGCCATGGCCATAAGGCCTACCGTGATGAAAGTAATGCCCAAACCTTTAAGCGGTTGAGGCACATCGCTATACTCCATCTTTTCCCTTATGGCACCCATAGAGACGATGGCAAGGGTCCATCCAAGACCTGAGCCGATGGCATAGACGGCTGCATCGAGCACCGAACCGATATACTGGGTGTTGGAAGGGTCGAGATTGATGCGTTGCTGCATGAAAAGCGAAGCTCCCATGATGGCACAGTTGACGGCGATGAGTGGCAGGAAAATGCCAAGTGCCGAGTAGAGGGCGGGCGAATACTTCTCCACCACCATCTCTACAAGCTGGGTGATGCCGGCAATAACGGCTATAAAGAGGATGAACGACAGGTAACTGAGGTCTACGCCCTGCATCAAGCAGTCGGGACCGAGCACCTTTGTCTGAAGAAGATAGTCTACAGGGACGGTAACGAGCAACACGAAGGTCACTGCTAAGCCCAATCCGAGCGATGTCTTGACGTTCTTTGAAACGGCAAGAAACGAACACATTCCGAGGAAGAATGCGAAAATCATGTTGTCGACAAATATCGACCGGAAGAATAAACTTACGATATGTTCCATTTTTTACTTCTCCTCTTTATAAAAATAAGCTCTATGTATCCATATAACGCAGCCCACAAGGATGAGTGCCATGGCGGGCATTGTCATCATTCCGTTGTTCATGTAGCCGGCATCGTAGGCAGCTTGCGGCACAATTTGGAAGCCGAGAAGCGATCCACGCCCAAGAAGTTCGCGCAAAGCGCCCACCACTACCAGTATCATAGCATAGCCCAAACCGTTGCCAACACCGTCAAGAAAAGACGGCCAAGGCTTGTTGGTCATGGCAAATGCTTCCAGTCGACCCATCAGAATGCAGTTGGTGATAATCAGACCGACGTAGACGGAAAGTTGTACGCTCACGTCGTAGGCTACAGCCTTCAGCACTTGCGAGACAATAGTCACCAAAGCAGCCACCACAACGAGCTGGACGATGATGCGAATACGGTTAGGTATGGTCTTGCGTATCAGAGAAATGATGACATTCGAGAATGCGGTGATGATGGTAACGGCCAGTCCCATCACGATGGCCGGCTTCAGTTGAGAGGTAACGGCCAACGCAGAACAGATGCCCAACACCTGCACCATGATTGGGTTGTCAAGGTTGAGCGGTGTAAAGAACACCTCTTTATTTTGTTTGCTGAATAGTCCCATTGTTTTATTTTTCGTTTAAGAATTTCACATAAGGCGCCAATCCTTCGTGCAACATCTCACTCACACCGTTGGAGGTCAGGGTTGCACCGGTCACGGCATCCACTTCTGTGTCGGGGTCGCTGACCTTTTTGCTCACCGAGAGCGCTATTCCGGTCTGTCCTTCCTTGAAGAGGTGTTTGCCCTGAAACTTCTTTTGCCAGTTGGCATTGTCCTTTATCTCGGCTCCGAGGCCAGCAGTTTCACCCTCATGGTTGAAGTAGGCACCATAGACAGTGGCCTTGTCTTCGTTGATAGCGATATATCCGCTGATGCCACCCCATAGTCCCATTCCGTAAACGGGAATGATATACTTGTCCTTACCGTCCACTTTACAACGATAAAGGGCCAGTTTGCCAGCTTTGGCATCAGCACTATTGAGTTTGAAACCATGGTCGGTGCCGCCAGGTGTGCCGTTTTCGGTCACTTTCCCGTTGGCGTCTATCACGTCGTCGGCCACTACCAGCTGCTTATAGAGGCTTGCTGCCTGCTCGTTGCTGATGTTATGGTCTTGATTGAGTGCATAAAGCAGTTGTTTTTGCTTGTCTACTGCCACGTTGGCGTCCTGTTGCGGTTTGAGCGTCTGCGACACAAAGGCCAGCAGGAATGCCACAACAACCACGATAACGGCCGAGTAGACAATCGTATAAGTATTGCTGTTTGTATTCATCTTTCGCCTCCTTAGTTATTTATTGTTTGCACGTTTAGCTCGCTTCGAGATGTTAGACTGAACCACGCAGTAGTCTATCAATGGAGCAAACATATTTCCGAAGAGTATGGCAAGCATCATTCCCTCAGGATAACCGGGGTTCATCACACGAATGATGATGGCGAGTGCACCGATGAGCAGGCCATAGACATACTTGCCTTTCTCGGTGCGTGCCGACGTAACAGGGTCGGTGGCCATAAACACGGCACCAAAACAGAAGCCGCCAAGCAACAGATGCTCATACCAGGAGATGGGGGTCATGCCGAGTGCGGCAAAGACTGCGGCCATCACTCCGCCACCCACAAAGACAGAAAGCATGGTTTTCCAGCTCGCTATGCCCGTCCACAAAAGGATAACGGCACCCAAGGCGATGGCAATGACTGACGTTTCGCCCACAGAACCGGGGATAAAGCCCGTTATCATGTCACAGAGAGAAGGCAACTTGTCGGTGGCATGTTGTGCAATCTCGCCCAACGGGGTGGCTTGCGTAAGCGCATCACAGTCGGAAAGGTTGTTGCCAAGCCCGAAGATGGAGTGTTGTGCCACCCAAATGGTGTCGCCTGTCATTCTGCTTGGGTAAGAGAAGAAGAGGAAAGCACGGGCCACGAGTGCCACATTAAAGATGTTCATACCCGTACCGCCGAAGATTTCCTTACCAAAGATGACGGCAAAGGCAACGGCAAGAGCCAATATCCACAATGGTGTCGTCACCGGAATGATGAGCGGAATGATGATGCCCGACACTAAATAGCCCTCTTGTATCTCCTCGTGTTTCCACTGTGCCCAGGCAAACTCTATGCCCAGACCGACTATGTAGCTGACGAGTATCTTGGGAAGAACGGCAAGAAAGCCGAAACCGAAGAGCTCCCAGAACGTTGCATCGGCCAGTTTGCCAGTGGCAAGATAGTTCTGATAGCCCACATTATACATTCCAAACAACATCGCTGGCAACAGGGCTATCACCACAAAGCTCATGATGCGTTTGGAGTCGATGGCATCATGGATGCTTGTTCCGCTTGTAGAGGTCTCGTGAGAAACGTACAAGAACGAGTCGAAGCCGTCGTAGATGCTCTTGAAGGCGTGCAGTTTTCCGTTCGGTTCAAACTGCGGCTTGATTTTATCAAGATAATTTCTGAGTGACATAACCTTACGCGTTTTCTTTTCTTAATGTATTCAATCCGTCGCGAACAATGCGTTGCAAAGGCAGTTTGGACGAATCTACAAACTCAGCAAGGGCGAAATCTTCGGGGCTAACCTCATAGATTCCGAGTTGTTCTTGCTTATCTATATCTCCTGTAATGAGGGCCTTGATGAGATATTCGCCATAGATGTCCATCGGAAGCACCTTGTCATACTCGCCACTCATTATCATATGGCGTTCTCCTCCCTTGATGCGGGCATCAAGATTATAGGCTTTGTTACGACCGAAAAGCCATGAGAAATAGCTTCTCGAAACAGAATACTGCCCCAAACGAGGCATAATCCAACCTGCCAACTCGTCTACATCATCGCCTTCGGGAATGGCTGTCAACTCAGAAGTGTGAGCTCCAAGATAACCTTCTCCCTTGACAGGACTACCTGTCAGCGGGTTTCCGTTGATGAGACGCACATGGCGGCGGTCGTCAAGTTTTCCGTTAACAATGTCTGCTATCTTGGTTCCTACCAATGCTTTGACGTATGCCGGCTCCTTCACTTCGCTTCCTGCAACAGCCACAAGCCGCTGAAGGTTTACCTTGCCGGTGTTGAAGAGACGACCAAAGAAGATGACTGCCGTCGGATCTACCGTCCAAACCACTTCTCCCTTGTTGACGGGGTCAAGGTGATTGACCTGTACACCCACGTTGCCTGCTGGACACGGGCCTTGGAAAACGGTCACTTCCACGTCTTTGGCTGCAACCAGCGCAGTGGCACTTTGGTGAGCTCCAATGCCAAGATGTACGGTGGCAATCTTCGACAGAGCGGAGAGGCCGGTCTGGAAGTCCTGTTCCTGTCCTTGAAGTTCGTACTCGAAGTCGCCTGCCAAGGGTTTGTCGCGAAGTGCCGACACGAAGATAGACTTCGGACGAACGGCAGGTTGGGTGCTGATGGCATAGGGCAACTGGTTGATATAACCAAAAAGACCAGCTTCAAGCAAAGCTGTTATGACAGCATCTCCGCTTAAACTGGTCACATCTTTCTGCCCGAAATCCTGAAAAACTTGCTCGGCATCGGCTTCTACCTTCACCGCCAGCACCTTCCGGCGTTCTCCTCTCACCACAGCCGACACACGGCCACTGACAGGAGAGGCAAACCGGACCTCGGGATAGGCCTTGTTGACGAACAAAGCATCACCCGCCTTGACTTTGTCACCTTCTTTAACGGTCACCTTGGGCGTCACTCCCTCAAAGTCGTCCGGCACGAGTGCATACTCACCAGAGGACTGGAACGTGAGCAACTGCTCATTGGCACGACCTTTCAAGTTGATGTTCAAGCCTTTGTGTAACTTGATTACGTTTGCCATAATGTTGTAAGTAATCTTTATTTAAATAAGTAATGAATAAACGTTTAATGGTGCAAATATACCTAAAAATGTTTACATTGAGAATTATTAAGTCAATTAATTTGCCCTATTCACCGAAAAAACATACTTTTGTAACTTCTAAATAGCAAAATGAAAACAGCCAGGAAAATCATCAGCTACACGCTTTGGACCATTGTCTTGTTCTATTTGGGTGTAGCGGTATTGTTGCATGTGCCCGCCGTTCAGCAATGGACGGGAGGCATTGTTGCATCCGCACTGGCCGGAAAGTTAGGTACGAGGGTACAGATAGGCCGCGTTGACCTCGGTTTTCTCAACCGCATCATCATAGACGACGTTCAAATTTGGGACCAGCACCGACAAAAAATGTTGTCGGCAGGCCGGCTCTCAGCCAAAGTAGACCTTGTCCCCCTTTTCGATGGACAGGTTCGCATCTCGTCGGCACAAGCATTCGGACTGGCCGCCAACCTCTATCGGCAAAACGCCGACACCCCACCCAACTTCCAGTTTGTGCTCGACTCACTGGCTTCAAAGAGCAAATCGCCCAAAACGCCGCTCGACCTTCAAATACAAAGTCTTGTCATTCGCAACGGCGCCGTCAGGTGGAACAGACACGACATCGCCCCCACTGCCCGCAAGTTCAACCCAGCCCACCTGAACATAACCGGACTGAGCACACATATCATCCTCAACAAGCTCACCGACGATAGCATTTCATTAAAGGTAAAACACTTTGCCTTGAAAGAAGCTTCAGGACTTGACGTGCGGTCATTGAAGTTCCGTTTCAATGCTGGCAAGCATTCCGCTTCGCTTAGCAACTTCGTTATAGACCTTCCGCAAAGCCATCTTGCGCTACCATCGCTCACTGCTCGCTACCGCATGAAAGGCAAACAACTCGACAAAGAGTCGCTATCCTACCATGTATTGTTGTCGCCAAGCAGCATAAGACCTGCCGACCTGACCTTTTTAGAACCTGCCTTGAAGCGCCTCCACCAGCAAGTGACGCTGCAAGCCGAGGTGAAAGGCACCGCCAAACAAATGGATATCAGCCAGCTTCGCCTCGAATCGTCCGACCATACCCTTTCGGTCAATGCACAAGGAGGCCTCCGCCAACTACATTCAACACCTGCTTGGGCCATCACTGCTAAACCGTTAAAGGTCAGCGCAGAAGGAATACAGGTGCTTGCCTCCGCTTTAAAGGGAAAGAAGTTAGAGCTACCTGCTGTTGTCAGCCGCCTTGGACGCATCGACTTTCGCGGTTCTGCCAACGGACAGGGCAAGCGCATAGCAGCCAAAGGGCGGTTGTCATCGGATGCCGGCGAGGTTGCTTTCTCGCTAAAAACCGACGGGCAACATTTCACGGGCACCATCAACACGCCACAGTTCAACCTGCAACGACTTTTGGACAATCCGCGCTTCGGCATATTGGCGGCCAACCTGAATGCCAATGGGCGCATTCCACAAGGCAATAACCTCAACCTTAGGGCACAAGGCACCATCAGCGAATTCGATTACAACGGCTACCGCTACCGCAACATCAGCATGGATGGTAGCTACACAAACGATATCTTTAACGGAACAATAGCCCTCAACGACCCCAACGGGCGTCTCACGGTGAAAGGACAAGTGTCCCATCTGCGCTCATTCCTTGCCCACCGCACCACTGCCTTCGCCGTGAAAGCCTCCGCTGAAGCCTCCGCCGTCAACCTTCAACGCCTGCGTCTCACCGATGCCTTGGGCAACCGTACGTTCAGTCTTCAGGCCAAAGCCGATGTAGAAGGCCGCTCTCTTGACGACCTCAACGGCACCGTAGACATCAACAACTTCACCGCTATCGGCGAAGGCGACGATTATCGCATTTCCCGGCTTCACTTTGAAACGCTCAACAACTCCCTTTTGCGACGCACCCGCCTGTCGAGCGACTTTGCCGACATCAATATGGAAGGGCAATATCGCTATGACCGTATTTCAGATGCTTTCATCGGAGTTATCCAAAGCAAGATCCCGTCGTTGACAGGAGCCCGCAAACACCCCTTGCCGACCAACGACCGGTTCTCATTCTATGCCCAGTTACGCAATAGCGACTTGCTGAAACGCTTCGCCCACCTACCACTCGATCTCCACCAACCGCTCACCGTCGAAGGAAACGTCAACGGAAGACAAGGCAAGATAGACGCTTCCGTCACCTCACCGTCGCTCACCTATAGCGGAAACCGACTCGACAACCTCAACATTCGGCTTGCCACATTGGGCGATTCGCTACACGTCACCACACAGGCTGACCGCATCAGTCCCTCAGGAAGGTCTTTCTCAGTGGCACTAAGGGCGGCCGCTGCCGACGACAAGGTGGTTACACGCACCCTTTGGGATGCTCACGGAAACCATCCCACCCATGGCGAGGTGAACGCCAACGTCCTTTTCTTCCGTGAAAAAGGCCATTTGGGCACCCACATCTTCTTTTCGCCATCCGAAGAAGTGTTCGATACGGTCCGCCTAACCATACAACCGTCCGATCTTGTCTATGCTCACAAGCGATTGGACATCCACCATTTCGAAGTCTCCAACGGTTCGCAACACATCATCATCAACGGACAGACCACTGGCAGCGAGGCCGACTCGTTGTTGGTAGACCTTCAAGACATTAACGTACCTTATATACTGGATGTTGTCAACTTCCACTCCGTGCGCTTCGGAGGACGTGCTTCAGGAACGGCAGTGGTGAAATCGGTATTCAGTCATCCGGTGGTTAACGCCCAATTGGCGGTCAACGACTTCACATTTCAAGACGGAGAGATGGGTACGCTTCAGGCCAACGTCAACTTCGATAGCAGGGAAGGACAAATCAATATCGACGCTTTGGCCGACGACGGACCGGATGCACAGACGCTCATCAAGGGCTATGTGTCCACCAAACGCAACTACATAGACCTGCCCATCTACGCCCACGGCACGCGACTAAAGTTTCTTGAGAGCTTCTGCGGTTCGTTTATGGACAACGTAGACGCTCACGCAAAAGGTCATCTGCGCGTTTTCGGCGACCTAAAGGATGTTAATCTCGAGGGAGACCTTAGGGCTTCAGGCCAATTTGACGTCACCCCACTCCACACTACCTACTCTATGAAGCACGCACACGTGCGTCTCATCCCCGATAACATCATCATGGACCGAGACACCGTCTACGACCGAGACGGTCATATCGGCATTCTCACCGGTTCGCTCCACCACGAAAGCCTACGTCACCTCACCTACGACCTACAAGTAGACGCCCACAACTTCCTTGCTTACGACCACAAGACCTATGAAGGCAATACATTTTTCGGCACCGTCTACGGCACAGGAACGTGCAATATCAAGGGACGCAGCGGCGAAATCGTCATGGATGTGCAGGCAACCCCCGAAAAAGGCTCTTTCATAGAGTACAATGCCGGCTATGCCGGAACGCTCGATGATGCCGACTTCATACGCTGGAACGACGTAACACCAACCGATTCTGACTCCATATCCTCCGGAAAGACACTCTCCATCCATTCTCCTTTTAGGGAACCCGCTGACGACGACATCGACATTCCCAGCGACATGCACATCAACTTCCTCGTCAACACCACTCCCGACTTCACCCTTCGCGTGCTGATGGATGAGGCTTCGGGCGACTATATCGCCCTAAACGGCGATGGCTTCATACGTGCCACCTATTTTAATAAGGGAGCTTTCCAGATGTACGGCAACTACAATGTGCAGCAAGGACTGTACAAACTCACCATTCAGAACGTCATCAAGAAGGAATTCCACTTCCAACCGGGCTCCCTTATCGCCTTCGGTGGCGACCCATACAATGCAGCCCTCAACCTGAAAGCCCTCTACACGGTCAACGGAGCCAGCCTATCCGACCTTCAGCTCGGCAACTCCTTCACACGCAACAACGTGCGCGTCAACTGTCTGATGAACATTACCGGCACCCCTTTGAAGCCTGCCGTTGACTTCAATCTCGATCTTCCAACACTCAGCGCCGACGCCCAACAGATGGTAAAGTCGGTCATCAACTCCGAAGAAGATATGAACCAGCAAGTGCTCTACCTGTTGACAGTGGGCCGTTTCTACCCGCAGGGCAACAACAATGCCGTTCAGGAGAACGCAGCACAGAGCCAGACATCGCTGGCCATGCAGAGTTTGCTCAGTGGAACCATCTCGCAGCAAATCAACACCGTGTTGTCCAACGTCATCAAAAGCAACGATTGGAACTTCGGGGCCAACATCTCTACAGGCAACGAGGGCTTCAGCAATGCCGAATATGAGGGTATTCTCAGCGGACGGATGCTCAACAACCGTCTACTCTTCAACGGACAGTTCGGCTACCGCGACAATGTAACCACCAACAACTCGTCGTTCATCGGTGACTTCGACTTGCGCTACCTGCTCGTGCCCAACGGCAACGTGGCCATACGCGTCTACAACCAGACCAACGACCGCTACTTCACACGCAACTCGCTCAATACACAGGGCGTGGGCGTAATACTCAAGCGCGACTTTAACGGCCTGCGGGACCTCTTTGGCAGCAGAAAACGCAAACAAAAGAAGGCGCAGAACGTTAAAAAACACTAAAACTACATTCCAAGCAACCCCTTATTCCCGTCTATTTGTCTGAAATTGAGTAACTTTGCGCCCTGTTGGGGCGAAATAGGTCCCAGCAAAAGAGTGTATTAACAACATAAAGTCTCACTTTATTAAACTTTTAATTAATTAATTTTTTATGTCAGATTTAAAGAACGTTCAACCATTGGCAGAGTTCAATTGGGACGAGTTCGAAAACGGAAATGTAAGCAGCGCCAGCAAGGAAGACCTTGAAAAGGCCTACGATGAAACCTTGAACAAGATTCAAGAGCATCAGGTTGTAGAGGGAACCGTTATCGCTGTAGACAAGAAAGAAGTAGTTGTCAACATCGGCTACAAGAGCGATGGTATCATCCCCGCTTCTGAATTCCGTTACAATCCCGACCTGAAGCCCGGCGACAAGGTTGAGGTTTACGTAGAGAGTCAGGAAGACAAGAAAGGTCAGCTCGTTCTCTCACACAAGAAAGCACGCCTCCAGAAGAGCTGGGAGCGCATCAATGCCGCTCTCGACAACGACGAAATCATTCAGGGTTACATCAAGAGCCGCACCAAAGGCGGTATGATTGTAGATGTATTCGGTATCGAAGCCTTCCTTCCTGGTAGCCAGATTGACGTTCATCCTATACGCGACTACGACGTATTCGTAGGCAAGACCATGGAATTCAAGGTCGTTAAAATCAACCAAGAGTTCCGCAACGTAGTCGTTTCCCACAAGGCACTTATCGAAGCTGAGCTCGAAGCACAACGCAAAGAGATTATCAGCAAGCTCGAAAAAGGCCAGATTCTTGAAGGTACTGTCAAGAACATCACCTCTTACGGTGTATTCGTTGACCTCGGTGGTGTTGACGGACTCATCCACATTACCGACCTTTCTTGGGGCCGCGTAAGCGATCCTCACGAGGTAGTAGAGCTCGATCAGAAGATCAACGTCGTTATTCTCGACTTCGACGAAGAGAAAAAGCGCATCGCTCTCGGCCTCAAGCAACTCACACCACACCCATGGGATGCCCTCGATCCTAACCTCAAGGTAGGCGACCACGTCAAAGGCAAAGTGGTAGTTATGGCAGATTACGGTGCATTCGTTGAGATTCAGCCAGGCGTTGAAGGCCTTATCCACGTCAGCGAGATGTCTTGGAGCCAGCATTTGCGTAGCGCTCAGGACTTCTTGAAGGTTGGCGACGAAGTAGAAGCAGTCATCCTGACCCTCGATCGCGAGGAGCGCAAGATGAGCCTCGGCATCAAGCAGCTTAAAGAAGACCCATGGGAGACCATCGAAGTGAAGTATCCTGTTGGCAGCAAGCACACCGCTAAGGTTCGTAACTTCACCAACTTCGGTATCTTCGTTGAGCTCGAAGAAGGCGTTGACGGCCTTATTCACATCAGCGACCTCTCTTGGACAAAGAAGGTTAAGCATCCTTCAGAGTTCACTTCAGTAGGTTCAGACATCGATGTAGTGGTTTTGGAGATAGATAAGGAAAACCGTCGTCTCAGCCTCGGCCACAAACAACTCGAAGAGAATCCTTGGGACACTTACGAAACCCTCTATACTCCTGGTTCAGTACACACCGGTAAGATTACCGAAATGATGGACAAGGGTGCTGTTATCAGCCTCAACGAGGGCGGCGAAGGCTTCGCTACACCTAAACACCTTGTTAAGGAAGACGGCACACAGGCTCAGCTCGGCGAAGAGTTGCCATTCGTAGTGATCGAATTTGTAAAAGACTCACGTCGCATCATCCTCTCTCACTCTCGCACTTTCGAAGAGGTGAAGGAAGAACCACGCAAGCCTCGCCACAATGCTCGCAAGGAGCAAGCTCCTCAGATCAACAATGTAGCAGCTGGTACCTCTCTTGGTGACCTCGGCGTACTTGCTGACCTCAAGGCTAAGATGGAAGGCGACAAAAAGTAAATAACCGCACGGCTTGAATAAGCCGACAGTTAAACTTGATAATGTTTTGGGCCGGTATCCGCATGACGGGTACCGGTTTTTTTTGTCGTTGGACTGCTGCCCAAAGCTAAAATCGTCAAAATCGCTTTGCCGATAGCAGTTTTTGTCTTAACTTTGTGGTGAACAATAGCTCGCAAAGAGCCACTAACACATTCTCACTATGATTACTTTCCCTTGTTGTAAAATTAACCTTGGACTCAACATCGTAGCCAAACGCCCCGACGGCTACCACGACCTTGAAACCGTATTCTATCCCGTTCCGCTCACCGATGCACTCGAAATAAAAAAGATGGACGAGCGTTTCCCTTCCTTGACAGACTGCGACCTGAAGGTGACGGGCAATACCGTCGACTGTGACGAACAACACAACCTGGTGGTAAAAGCCTACCAGTTGCTGGCAGAAGACTACCAACTACCCCGCATACACGCCCACCTGTACAAGCACATCCCATCGCAAGCCGGACTGGGAGGCGGGTCTGCCGATGCAGCCTACATGATTCGACTGCTTGACGAACGCTTCCGCCTAAACATGGGAAATGCCGAAATGGAACGTTATGCTTCCCGCTTAGGGGCCGACTGTGCCTTTTTCATCACTGCCGACCCTTCTTTTGCTACCGGAAAGGGCGAGGTGCTCTCGCCTGCCGACAACATAAAGGGCAATCTCGACGGCTATTTCATCGCCATTGTCAAACCCGACGTGGCCATATCCACCGCCGAAGCCTATGCAGCCATCACCCCACAACGCCCACAGAAGTGCTGTCGAGACATCGTGCGCCAACCCATCGACACGTGGCGCGCCGAACTCCACAACGACTTCGAGCCCTCGGTGTTCAAGCGCTTCCCCGTCTTGGCCGACATTAAGGAGGCCCTCTACCGTCAAGGAGCCGTCTATGCCGCCATGAGCGGTAGCGGAAGTGCCCTCTTTGGCCTGTTCCGCCAACGTCCGGAAGCTATCGAAAAAACATTTGCTGACTGCTTTACGGCCGTTCTTGCCCTTTAAGCAAGAGCATATTACAAAAGAAAGGCTACCCGAGGGGTAGCTTTTCTTGATTATTCTTCACAATAATTCACCTTCACCACCACCACTCGAAAGGGTCCGTCACACCCTTTCTGGTCTACCTTGGCAATGTGCCAATCGCCTGGAAAGAAGATATTGAAGCATCCCCGTGTGTTGGTAAAGAAATGTGTCTTGCCTTTGTCGTATGCATAGCGCACCACATCTTTCTTTTCGTCATAGGGTTTGCTCACCGTCGAGCTCACATGGTCGAGCAGTGCAAAACCTTCTGTTCCGCTCACCACATACTGGAAGTCGATGTTCTTGCGATGGCTCTCGGTGTTGCGCTCCGCCAACGGCTTGTTGGTGTCGTCCTGTATGCTGGCCACCATCGTGGTGCCCTCAATAGGATACTTACCTTTGGGCAAAGCGGTGAGGTCGTGACTTTCAAGCCAGGCAAACAAGGCATCCCACTGCTCTTGGTTGCGTTCATACTGCCGTTGGAAGTCAACAAGGTTAACCGTTCGGTCGGGACGTGCCTTGTCAAATCCTTTGCGCCACTTGCCACACTTGGCCCACCGCTTGGCTGCCTTCAGTTCGCTGCGCGTATAAGTCTGAGTGTACACCTGCGCTTGCAGGCCATAGGGCAACACCGCAAGGAGCAGGGCAACGAGCAAAATGCTTACTTGATGTTTCATGTTGCAAAGAGTTTATCAGATTAGTAGCACTCTGTCTGATTGGGGAAGTCGCCCGTCTTCACAGCATCTACATAGCTCTTCACGCCCTTGGTGAGCTCGGTGGCAAGGTCGGCAAACACCCGAAGGAACTTGGGACGGAACCCCTGGGTCATGCCCATGGCGTCGGCCCACACCAGCACCTGCCCATCACAACCGGCACCAGCACCGATGCCGATAGTAACACAGTGGACAGAGCGGGTCACCTGTTGGGCCAATGCTGCCGGCACCTTCTCCAAAACCAGTGCAAAACAGCCAGCTTCGTCCAACGCACGCGCATCGGCTAATAGCTTTTCGGCTTCGGCCTCCTCCTTAGCGCGCAACCCATAACCGCCAAACTTATGGATGCTTTGGGGCGTAAGTCCCAAGTGGCCACACACAGGAATGCCTGCATCCACCAGCGCCTTTACGGTGTCTACAATCTCTCGGCCACCTTCCAGCTTCAAGGCGTCGACGCCTGTCTCCTTCATCATGCGGCAAGCGTTGCGCAAGGCATCGGTGCGTCCGGTCTGATAGCTACCAAACGGCATATCGCACACCACTAAGGCATGGCTGACCGCCCGAGCCACCGCCCGAGCGTGATAAATCATCTGGTCGACAGTGATGGGCAATGTGGTGTCGTTGCCAGCCATCACGTTCGAGGCAGAATCACCCACGAGAATGCTATCCACTCCTGCTTGGTCGATAAGACCTGCGGTGGTAAAGTCGTAAGCCGTGAGCTGGGTGACCTTCTCACCCGCTTGTTTCATTTCGGCAAATGTTTTTGTCGTTACTTTCTTCTTGTCTGTTGTTAAGTAACCCATTTCTTTCTGCTTTTATAGTTGTTCTATATCAAATCCCTTAAAGTCGGCTATCACCTTGTCGGCAAGCGGAGCTATTGTCTCGGGGGCATTGGTGGTGCTCAGTCCCACCACGTAAGCACCACTGGCACGACCGCTCTTCAGTCCGTTAAAACTGTCTTCAAACACGACACACTCTTCTGGTTTCACACCGAAGCGGGTAGCACCTTTCAGATAGCAGTCGGGCGAAGGCTTGCTGGCTGAAAAGTCTTCCGAGGTGAGAATGGCGTCAAAAACGTGCTTCATCTCGGGGCGTTGACGGTAGACACACTCCATCTTCTCACGGTTGCTGCTGGTCACCACGGCCAGTTTTATGCCTTTTTGACGCAGACGGGCGGCAAAATCTTCAAACCCTTCCACATAGTTGTAAGCCATGTGCTGCTCATAATCGTTGAGCGCAGCCGTAATCTTGGGTTGTTCTTCCTTGACATCGGCAAAATAGGTGTCATAAATCTCGACCAGGGTCTGTCCCTTGATGCGATGCTCCAAGTCGGGTATTTCAGGATGATATTTGCGTGCTTGCTCTCTCCAAAAAAGGGTGTAAAGGGGTTCGGTATCGAACACTACCCCGTCTAAATCAAATAGACATGCCTTAATCATTTTGCTTTTTTGTTTTGTTTCGAGTGCAAAGTTAAGCAATTCCTGCCAATTTTCAGAAGATTTTTCCGACTTACCTGCCGTCTTTTCCAACCCCGTTTTCTGTCATTTGTAAGTAGTTGGCTTTCAACAACTTAAAAGCAACGTTGTAAAACCGGCTCTTTTAGCTCCTAAAACCGGCCGTTTTAGAAGCTAAAATGCCGTGTTTTAGCACCTAATAGAGCCGGTATTGGAAAACAACCGCCCACACACGGTCAAGGTTTTGTATTTAGACAACAGGTTTATCGGAAAATAATTGTAACTTTGCCAACGATATGCATACAAACAAATTGACTGTTTTGGGGCTCTCGTTGCTCACCCTTCTCACGGCTTGCCACCGCAAGGTAGAGCGCGAACCGCTCTCTCCACTTTCCGAAGGAGTGGACAGCATCACCGTTGACACCACCGCCCAGCTGGGCAAAGGCACTGCCAACTGTAAGGTTCATCTAAACTTTCTCTACTTGAAAGGAGCCAACAAGGGCGTTGTCAACGACTCGTTATTACGCCTCGGAGCCCTTCCCCCTGCCGACTATCTTGTGTCTTACGACCGGCTGACGCCTGCCCTCACCGTACCATCAGCTATGCGACAGTATGTGAAAGACTATAAGCAGACAGCCGGACTTATCTATCAGCAGGAAAAGCGAGACGACCAGCTGCACTGGAGCTACCGGATGCAGACCAAAATCTACCACGGACGAGGCGAAGCCCTCATCTATCTTGCCACTGTCAGCACCTATGAAGGTGGCGACAAATCGGCTCCTTTCACACGTGCATGGAACATTGACCCAAAGACAGGTAGGACGCTTCACTTGAAGGACTACTTTAACGAAGACGCCCTAAAGCAGTTGCCCTCCGAAATCGCCAAACAACTGGCTACAGAAAAGGACGTGAAAGACCTTAAAGCCTTGCAGAAAGAAGGCTACTTTGAAGGCATCGAGCCCTATGCCACCGACAACTTCTTCGTCACCGACAAGCAAATCACCTTTGTCTATGTGCCCGGCGAGATTGCGCCCGCCCAAGCAGGAGAAGTGTGGGTGACACTCAACAATAGTCAACTCAAAATGAAATAAGATGGAACAGATACTGAAATACTTCCCCCACCTCACCGAGCAGCAGCGCCAACAGCTCGCAGCCCTCGATGCACTCTACCGTGACTGGAACGCCAAGATAAACGTCATCAGCCGCAAAGACATCGACAACCTCTACGAACACCACGTGCTCCACTCCATGGCCATAGGCAAGGCTCTTCGCTTCAAGCCCGCCACCACCGTGCTTGACTTCGGTACAGGCGGCGGATTTCCAGGCATTCCCTTGGCCATCCTCTTCCCCGATGTGAAGTTCAAGCTCATCGACGGCACAGGCAAGAAGATACGCGTAGCCACAGAAGTGGCACAAGCCATCGGCCTAAACAACGTTGTGGCAGAACACCTGCGTGGTGAAGAAGAAAAAGGAAAGTTTGACTTTGTTGTCACAAGAGCCGTTATGCCACTGCCCGACCTGGTGAAAATAGTAAAGAAAAACATCTCCACCACACAACGCAACGCCATGCCCAACGGCGTGTTTGCCCTGAAAGGTGGTGACATACAAGCCGAAATACAACCCTTCAAGCGCATCGCCGAAGTGGAAGAAATAGCCAACTGGTTTGAAGAAGAATGGTTCAAAGAGAAACACCTCATATATGTTCCACTCTAACCACTAAACACCAACTATATGAAAATCAAAGCAATAACATGCAACATGCTGCAGGAAAACTGCTACGTCGTCAGCGATGAAACACGCCAATGCGTCATCATAGACTGCGGAGCCTACTATGAGGCTGAACGTAAAGCTCTTGTGGCCTACATCAACGATGAGCACCTAAAACCTGTACACCTCCTCGTCACACACGGACACCTCGACCACAACTTCGGCAACAACACCGTTTACGAGACTTTCGGACTGCAACCAGAGGTAAGCGAAGCAGACTTAAAAATGATGGAAAACCTTGCTTCACAGGCAAAAACGTTCTATCAGTTAGACCTCAACTACAACTTTCCTGCCGTAGGACGCACCTTCCAGCCCAACGAAGTCATCAGCTTCGGCAACCACCAGCTGAGCGTGATAGAGACACCAGGCCACTCACGGGGCTCGGTCACCTTCTACTGCAAAGAAGAAAACGTGGCTTTCACCGGTGACACACTCTTCAAGACAAGCATTGGGCGCACCGACTTCCCCGGCGGTTCCATGTTTCAAATCATCAACAGCCTGCGTCTGCTTGCCCAACTGCCCGACAACACCACCGTCTATCCCGGTCACGGCGAGCCCACCAGCATTGGCTGGGAACTGGCCCACAACCCCTATATGGACCGATAACATCTCTTCAGCCACATGACAACCTCACCAGCAACATCCCACAAACCCGACCGCATCATCCTCGGCATAGACCCCGGTACCAACGTCATGGGCTATGGCGTTATCAGCGTGTCCGGCAACAAGGCACAACTGGTGGTGATGGGGGTCATCGACATGCGACGCGAACAGGACGTCTACCTACGTCTGGGACGCATCTTTGAACGCGTCACCGGCATCATCGACGAGTTTTTGCCCGACGAAATGGCCATCGAAGCCCCCTTCTTCGGAAAGAACATACAGTCGATGCTAAAGCTCGGAAGAGCTCAGGGCGTGGCCATTGCCGCCGCCATCCACCACGGCGTGCCCATACACGAGTATGCCCCAATGAAGATAAAGATGGCCATCACGGGCACAGGAGCCGCCTCAAAAGAGCAGGTGGCAGGCATGTTGCACCGGCTGCTCAACCTGCGCGACGACCAGATGCCCCACTTCATGGATGCCACCGACGCCCTCGCGGCAGCCTACTGCCATTTCCTCCAGTCAGGACGACCCGAAACTGGAGCACGCCACTACAACTCGTGGAAAGACTTTGCCACCAAAAACAAGAACAGGACTTCGGGACTTTAACGCCCCTCACATAACAACAACAAGCCTATGCAGCGCATCATTCATATTGAACAAGGAGTATGCCGAATGCCCAAGTGGCGACTGGCAGAACCCGTCAACTTCACCACACTCGATGGAGAGCAACTCGCTATCGTCGGACCTAACGGAGGCGGGAAAACCCTTCTCGTGGACATCATCACGGGCCGACACCCCCTGCTAAGGCAAGAACCGCAATACGACTTCTCGCCCAGCACCCTTCCAATGGTGGCAGACAACATCCGCTACCTCGAATTTAGGGATACCTATGGGGGCGACAACGACAAGGCTTACTACCTGCAACAACGTTGGAACCAGACAGAGATAGCCCATGACACGCCCACAGCTGGCGAACGGCTCGACGAGGCTTACCAACTGGCAGGACAAGACACGCCCCAACGGCAGGCGCTAAGGCAGGAACTGACCGACGTCTTCCGTATGCAACTCCTGCTTGACAAACCCATTGTGCTGCTCTCAAGTGGCGAACTGCGCAAGCTACAACTTGTGGCTACCCTTCTGGCACAGCCACGTGTGCTCATCCTCGACAACCCCTTCATCGGGCTGGATGCCGACTCGCGCGACTATCTGCGCAACGTGCTGGCCACACTGGCCCAACGACAGGCACTGCAAATACTGCTCGTGCTCTCGAAGACCGACGACATTCCCGACTTCATCACCCATGTGGTGGAGGTGAAAGACCTGCACGTGCAACCCAAGGTGACGCTGGCCCACTATCTGGCCACCAAGCCGCAACGCCCCAGCCACGTCTTGCCTGCCCACTTGCAACAAGCCATCCTGCAGCTGCCTTATAATATATATAAGGTGGAACCGTCCTCCGAAGTGATACGTATGAACAAGGTCAGCATCGTATATGGCAACCGCACTATCCTGAAAGACCTCGACTGGGTGGTAGGCAAAGGCGAACGCTGGGCCCTATCAGGACAAAACGGTGCCGGAAAATCAACCCTGCTAAGCCTGGTGTGTGCCGACAACCCACAATCGTATGCCTGCGACATCTCCCTCTTTGGCCACCGGCGAGGCTCAGGCGAAAGCATCTGGGACATCAAACGCCACATCGGCTACGTCTCGCCAGAAATGCACCGGTCCTATCAACGCGACCTTCCAACCATAAGAGTGGTAGCAAGCGGACTGAAAGACTCAGTCGGCCTCTACGCACGGCCCACCGAAGACGAGCTCAACGCCTGTCGTTTCTGGCTGAAAGTATTCGGTTTGGAAGACAAGGCCGAACGGTCATTCCTCTCGCTTTCGAGCGGAGAACAACGGCTCGCCCTACTGGCACGCGCCTTTGTCAAAGACCCCGACCTGCTCATACTGGACGAACCCCTTCACGGACTCGACGACAACAACCGTCAACTGGCTAAAGACGTGATTGAAGCCTTCTGCCAACGAAAAAACAAAACACTCGTCATGGTGACCCACTATGCCGAAGAATTGCCTCCCTGCATCGACCACTCGCTGCGCCTCGTGCGCCACGCCTAACCACACTATCATTCACCTCACAACAGAACAATCACTCAAAAAATACAGAAAATGAAGAAACTCATGCTTACATTGGCATTGGCCTGCATCGTCTGGACCGCCAACGCACAAACGCAGGAACGCGTTTTCCAAAAGATATTCAACGATGCCTACAAGGTGGCCACCGACGTCAAAGAAGACCAAAACGTGCGCAAAGTAGCCTCGTTCAAGGTGGACGCCATCACCTATCTCAACACCAAAACCCTTGAACAACTCACCGACACCACACGCCAACTGACAAATGCCGAAGTGGCACACATCAATGCACAACTCGATAGCATGGCCTATTTCATGTACGACTATCTCAACCTCTATGCCAAAGAGTATAGCCGGGCCAAAAACGAGAAAGCCAAGGCACGCATTCTTAAACTGTTTCGCGACGTGAGCATCAACCACCCACTCTACAACGACCCCGACAAAGAACTCGTGCTGGCTTACTTCAACCGCGAAGACTACCCCACCCAATTCTCGTTAGACACCGACTGGGTGGCCGCTGTAACGGCTGTTAAAATAAGATTAAAAGGCAATTAAGAAGAAAATACACACTAATTTGCTAACTGTGCACCCACACATTAAAAATAGGTAAAAATATTAACAGATTGTTTTGGACAATTCAGCAAGATTCTGTATCTTTGCAACCGTTATCCTGAAAACAATCTTTTTACCTTAAAAGCAACTAATACCTATTGAAGATTTGGAGCGAAGGCCTGTGAAGGTATTCGCTTTTTTTGTATGAAAAAGTTTTGCATTTCCAACTAATTTTTGTAATTTTGCAGCCGATTATGCCGTAAGGGCTCGAACAAGTGATGGCAAATGCCTTCCGCCCAGCGGCCAAAACCGTTTACAAAATAATAAAATGTACGCAATCGTAGAGATTAACGGTCAACAGTTTAAAGCCGAAGAAGGCAAGTCTCTGTTTGTTCATCACATCAAAGATGTCAAGGAGAACGAAACTGTTGAGTTCGACAAGGTCCTCCTTGTAGACAAGGATGGAGCTGTCACAGTAGGTGCGCCAACAGTTGACGGCGCCAAAGTAGTAGCAGAGGTTAAAGCTCCTCTCGTTAAGGGTGACAAGGTAATCGTCTTCAAGATGAAGCGCCGTAAAGACTGTCGCAAAAAGAATGGTCACCGCGCACAGTTCACCCAAGTAGAAATCAAGTCCATTAACGCTTAAAAACAAGGAGGATTTAGAAATGGCACATAAGAAAGGTGTAGGTAGTTCTAAGAACGGACGTGAATCCGCTTCACAACGTTTAGGCGTAAAGATCTGGGGTGGCCAGAAAGTAATCGCAGGCAACATCATCGTTCGCCAGCGCGGTAACCGTCACTTCCCAGGCGAGAATGTAGCTCAAGGCAAGGACGACACACTCTATGCTTTGACCGATGGTGTGGTTTATTTCCACAAGGGCCGTCGCGACAAGAGCACTGTCAGCGTTCTCACCGAAGAGGTTTACGCCAGCAAAACTCAGAAAGCTGAGGCATAAATTTTAAACATCTTATTCCAAACAAACATAATCCCGACCTCCTTACGGAGCGTCGGGATTTATGCGTTATAGAGGAAACGAATATATGTACAGTCGTCAGCGGATGGTGGGAATCAGCCCATTCTCGTCGTAAAACAGTTCTACCACCTTCATGCTGCGCAGCCACGTGGTGTCGTTGCTGGGCACACAGTCGTGGTGGAACAGATACCAATGACCCTTAAACTGTACGATGCTGTGATGGGTAGTCCACCCCACCACGGGTTCAAGTATCACGCCCTTGTAGGTGAACGGCCCGTAAGGATTGTCGCCCACGGCATAACAGAGCAGATGGGTGTCGCCTGTGGAGTAGGAAAAATAGTAGCGTCCGTCTTTCTTATGCATCCAGCTTGCCTCGAAAAAGCGGTGAGGGTCGTCGGCAGCCAACGGATTTCCGTTGTCGTCAACCACGAGCACGGGACGTGGGCTCTCGGCAAATTGCAACACATCGTCGCTCATACGGGCTACGCGAGACGGGATGGCGGGTTCCTTTCCCGTAGGCAAATACTCGTTTTTCAGCATACGGTTGTCTTTATACCATTGCAGTTGTCCACCCCAGATACCACCGAAATAGGCATATATCTGCCCATCGTCGTCTTTGAAGATGCAGGGGTCTATGCTATAAGAGCCACGTATTGGGTCGGATTGCGGCACAAACGGTCCCTCAGGACGGTCGGCAACAGCAATGCCAAGGTGGAAAACGCCACAATAGTCTTTGGCACAATAAAGCAGATAGTAGCGTCCGTTCTTCTCCACCACATCGTTGTCCCACATCTGCTTCTCGGCCCAAGGAACGTCTTTCACGTCAAGAATGACTCCATGGTCGGTCACCTCGCCTTCCATTACATCGTCGAGCGAGAACACATGATAGTCTTTCATCTGGAAATGACCACCGTCGTCATCAAAGGCAGCGCCACTGTCCCAGTCGTGAGAGGGGTAAATGTAAAGCCGCCCGTTAAACACCCGTGCGGACGGATCGGCCATGTAGTCGTCGGGATATAAATATCTTGCTTTCATTCTATAAAGGTTATAAAAGGTTATTCAAACAGTTTCAGGATATCGTTGAGCACCGGCTTTGGCGCATAGTTGCGGTCGAAAAGCAACGGATAGTTGGTCCTGCCCTTCACAGGCCAGTCGTTCAGCCACGAATGGCGGTCGGTAAGGCCCCAGAAGGTGATGCGCCCTATCTGGTCTTTGTGCCGTTCATATATCTTGAACAGGTCGAGATAGCGTTGATCGAAAAGGCGCTGGCCCTTCTTGGTGAGTCCGTTTTTATAGGGGTTGAGGGCTTTCTCATACTTAAACTTTTGGCTGATTTCTGCTCCGGAGAAGTCGTTTGGATTGGGCAGCATGTTGATTTCGAGCTCTGTAATGAGTACCTTCACACCCAAACCGGCAAAGGCTTCGATGCTCTTTTCATACTCCGTGTAGTCAGGATAGTTGAAACCATTATGGCTCTGCATACCTATTGCATCCACCCTGCACCCTTTCTGCTGAAGAGAGCGCACCAACCGGCACATCGCCTCGCGCTTGGCAGGCTTGGATAGCGAATAGTCGTTGATGTAGAGTTCGGCATCAGGATCGGCTTCATGGGCAAACCGAAAGGCCATCTCGATATACTCAGGACCTATAATCGTGTAGTATGGGCTTTGGCGCATGGTGCCGTCATCGTTCAGCACCTCGTTCACAACATCCCATCCCTTGATGCGGCCACGATAGCGAGAGGCCACAGTCATGATGTGATTGTACATACGCCCAATCAGATCGTCGCGGCTGACGGTGTCACCGTTCTCGTATGTAAACATCCAGGCTGGCGGTTGGGAGTGCCACACCAGGCAATGGCCAATGACAACCTTGCCGTTTTGCTCAGCCCAGTCGACGAGTTTGTCGGCATCACGCCAGTAGAAGTAGTTGACGGCAGGGTGTATGACTTCGCCTTTCATGCAGTTTTCGGCCACAACAGAGTTGAACTGACGGCGGCATAAGGCCTCCGCCTGCGGGTCGTTGCCCTGTGTGAGGTTGGTGTCTACGGCAGCTCCCACAAGGAAGTATTTGCCCAAGACCTCTTGTAATGTTGGCGTTTGGGCATAGGCTGAGGCGGAAAGCACAATGCCCAGGGCCAATGTCAATAGCTTTTTCATACGCTTTAAAGGAGGTAAATTTTTTTTATTGTGGATTATTTCTCGGTTTCTGCACTGTTGTGGGTGCGGGCTTCTATCTGCCGGTTGATGTCGTCTATCACCTCGTCGGTAAGTTCATACTTCGAGATGATGAACATTGCCAGCAACAATAGCAAGGCGGGTATCACGCAAACCAGCCATCTTATGCCTTCCTGCGCCAAGGGCGTCTGCTGCTCCAGACCGTTCATAAAGTAGGCTCCTGCGGCATTTCCCACCGACATCATGGCAAAGGCAGTGATGAAGAACAACGCCACAACACGCAGAGGACGGTTGTGGAAGAACTCGGTCCACAGGTCGCTGACCTTTACTTTCTTGGTTTCGCTCTCGGCCATCACCACGCGTTCCTTGGTTTGGGTAAAGCAGAACACGAGCAAGGCAAAGCCCACGAGGGCGTAGATGAGCATGGCCACAAACCAGGCATGGCTGTCCTTGGGGAGCGTGCTGGCCTGTTCGGCAGCTGCATGATAGCCCGTTTCAGCCAAAATCCATCCGGGGATGACGCCGCCGAGCGCCATTCCGGCTTTATAGAAGATGCCTGTAAGGGCGTTGACGATGCCTGCTATGCGTTTGCCTGTGGTGAACTCAGCATAGGAAATGACCTCGGGAATGAGTGCCCACATATATCCTGTGGCGACAATAACGCCTGTTGACTTGACAAACTGGGCAATATAGACCAATGTAATGTGATTGCTGACAGGCCCCAGACGACTGATGACATACAGAAATGCCATGCCAATGATGGCAATGGACAAGAAAATGTAGAACATATTCTTCTTTCCCACCTTCTTCTTGATGGCGGGAACGAGGGGCATAAAGATGAAAGAAGGAAGCGAACCCAAACCCATGAAGATGGCCATTTCAAGCGGAAGGTCTTTTGCGGCCACCAGCAAAGCCACCAAAATGGGCACGCCTGCCGACACGCAGAGGCCTCCAAGGTTGGCCATGAACATACGGACAGAGGTGAGGATGGTGATTTCGTCGGTGTCACGGGTGAGCGACGAGTTGAGTGCTCCGTACGGAACATTTATCAATGTATAGAGCATTGACAGACCAACATAGGTGACATAGGCATAAACGAGCTTGGCGGTGTCGGTCTGTCCCTCCATTCCGTTCCAGAAACAAAGTATGGCCAACACCGTAAGAGGCAGTCCAGCAAGTATCAGGTAGGACCGGTATTTACCCCAACGGGGGTTGTGCTTGTCTACATAAGTGCCCACAAGGGGGTCCCAAAGCACGTCCACCAGCCTCACCACAAGGAACATGGTGGCCGCAACACCTGGTGCCAAGCCGTAGATATCGGTATAGAAGAACAACAGGTACATACAGATGGTCTGGTAGATGAGGTTTTGCGCAAGGTCACCAGAACCGAAACCGATGCGTTGTAGCCAACTGAGCTTGTAAAAGCCATTGGTGTCTTGTGGGTTGTTTGCCGATTGCATGAGTGTGAATGGTTTGTTTATGAATGGTTAGAATAGGGTTTACAGGTTGTTGAGAAGCAGTGATGCTGCGTATTCGCCCATGGCTTCATAGCCCGTGGGATTAAGGTGCAACCAGTCGTCGGAGTAGTCGGGACGCAACCGGTCGGGGTTGGCGGGGTCTCTCACGAGCCGATCGAAGTCGATAACAACGTCGGCTTTTCCACTGGTTCTTATCCATTTGTTCACTTCCTGTCGGGCAGCTTCGTGGAAAGGGGTGTACCAGCCGTTGCCTTTAAAGGGGGTGATGGTGGCTAAATAGACGGTCATTCTGGCTGCATGGGCTTTGTCGATGAGTTGTACATAGGCGCTGATGAGGCGATCTACCACCTGTTCAGACTGTCCTTTTGGACACAGGCCGATGTCGTTGGTTCCCTCAAAGAGGATGAGGCGGGTGGCATGGTGTTGGCCAAGAATGTCGCGGTCGAAGCGTTGCAGAGCCGGTTGGCTCAGTCCGCCTTCCACCACGCAGTTGCCCCCGATGCCGAGGTTGAGCACGCCTATGGGCTGTTGCCGGTTGAGCACCGTTGCCAAAAAGTCGGTCCAACGGTCTTGCTGGTTGGTGGTGCTGCCCCTTCCGTCGGTGATGGAGTTGCCCAATACGGCAATGGCGGTTGCCGATGAGCGCACCTCCAGCTTGGCTATGTTGTACCAATGGTCTACTTTCTCAATGGTGGAAAACTTCTGTTGGGGCCCCACCTTGCCGCTTGCGATGTACGAAGTGGTGCGTGAGCCACGATGGGAGGTGGCATGCGTGGGAACATTTTTACCGTAGCTGACGGTAATGGCCACACGGCTAAGGGCTTTCAGGGGGAATGTGGTAAGCTCGTCACTCCACACTGTAGCTCCAGCAGCAATGGTAACGGCCCTTTGACCTTTGAAGGTAAGGTAGCGGGCAGAGCCTACTTGAATGTCGGAAGAGTCGAGAGCATTGGCTATATAGACGCATCTTATCTCGACAGGTGCATCTGAAAACTCGTTGGAAAGCTGAAGCCGAAGGGTTGTCGGACAGTTAGAGAGGTTCTCATTGCCTGCCATGCTCACACGCACCACTTGCCGTAGCGTTGTCGAAGCCAACGAGTGGCGGGGCATATCGCCCTGTCCGGTATATTCAACGGCCGTTGCCCATGTACCCGTCCACTGGGATGGGCTTTCCGAATGGCAACACGAGGCAGTTCTACAGGTTTGGGCCCACAAGGCGAGCACAAGGGTTTGCAGCATCAAAAAGGTGAACAGTCGTTTCATTGTTACAGGCAGTTGTTAATGTTGCAAAGATAGGCAAAACCTTCAAAAAGTGCGTGTAAATAGGTTACAAGGACGTTTCAAAATGTTTCATCATCGCCTAAAACGTCGCAAAAAGGCCTTTTTTCAGTTGTTTCCTTCTTTGCCTCGGGGCAAAGTTACGACAAAGACAACTCCTTGGGGAGAGGGAATGGCACTGATGCCACAACCGCGATGGCCCGATGCTTCACCGTGGTCGCGGGCTATCTGCCGGCACAACAGATAGGGAATGTGGCCGATGGCGGGCTGAAAGAGGTTGAGACATTCCCTGTCGGTGAAGTGGAGCGACGTGGCAAGCAAGGATATGACGGCATACTTAGGCTGCTTTTCCAAGCTGACAGTCATAGCTTTACCTCCGGCCTGCTTGCGCAAGAGGTCGAAAAGATACTTCAGAAGTACACGGTCGCCCTGCAACTGAACGTCGGTGTCGAGCGTCTTGGCTTCGGGCAATACGCTATCGAGCGACAGGTTCACATTTTCTATGTGCATACTTTCCACCTGACGCATGGCTTGTCCGCTAAGGATGGTGTAGAGTTCCTTATAGTAATTGGCCAATTCCTCCATGCTTTGCAGGTTCTCGTCCGAACCATCTACGAGTTGTCGAATGCGGGACGGATAGTACATCGTCTCGTGTTTGAGCGTTGACAGGCAGTTGTCGAGGATGCTATTGCTGACGTGCAGGCGCTCGTCTTCAAATTCTGCACGGCGCTTTTCGTCCTCGGCAAGCTCTATGTTCTCCTTGCTTTGTTTGTCTTTATCGGCACTTGAACGCAAAGCTTCAAGTATTTGCTGTACAACCACTTGCAGTTTCTCTGGAAAACGGTCACTCAAGAGTGGATGTATTTCCGACAGTTTGTGTTCGGCAGACGTGTCGCAAGAGAGTATGCAGTTGATGTTCTTCACTTTTTCAAGGCAATAACGATAGTGGAGAATGCGCCGATAGTAGATAAAGTAGTAGGCTGGCAGGATGAGCAATAGCACCAAAACGAGGATGACAACGGCGATGGTCTTGTTGGCTTCCGACCGTCTCATCTGCTTGCAATAGCTGCTGAGGGTGCTGTCGGCCGACACTTCCTTGAACAGTTGGGTATAGACCTTATTGTTATATTGGTAGAGTTGCCACTTGTGGAGAGCCAAGGCAGCCACAGCAGACTCGTTGCGAATGTCGAGGATAACGCCATACTCGGTGGGAAGACTGTCGCGATACCACTTCACTTCGGCTGGAACGGCTGACGAATCATCGGCATTTTTCATCATGATGTGCCCATTGGGATGTTGCGAAAGGTAGAAGCGGTTGAGATAGAAGCGGCAGGTATCGGCAAAGAGCAGCGTGCGTTCGTAGGTTCCGCGAATGTTGCTGAAGTAGGCAGAGTCGGCATATTGGCTGGCACGGTCAAGCAAGCTATTGCGTGGAGAGGTGGTGGCCGAAGCCGTAAGCGTCCCCATTAACATCACAACCCCTATCAGCAGGCGCACCACACCGCGTGGCAAGCGGAAGAAGAAGCGGCTGCCCTGCCCTTCCGTGCTTTCGGCCGAGAGCTGGCACACGCTGAATATTTGGCTTATCTTACGGTATTTCTCGATGATGCCTTTGCAGTTCATCAGTCCAAAACCATGCCCGTTATAGACCTTATGGTCGAAGATGGACGACAAGCTGTCGGTCGACAGTCCTTGGCCGTTGTCTTCCACCGATATTTCAACGTAGCTTTCGGTGGCTTTGGACGAGATGGTGACCGTCCCGCCCTTGGGTGTGAACTTGCGTGCATTGCCGGCAATGGTGTTGATCATGAACAGGGTGAGCACCCTATCGGCCTTCACCACATCCTCGGTGGGCGTCACATTCAGGGTGATGCCCTTCAGCTGGAAGCTCATCCGGCTACGTCCTATCACGTCAAAGAGTTGTTGCAGGGGGAAACTTTCTATGTGTAAGGACAGTTCGCCTTGCCGCATTTGTATCCATTGGGTGAGTATGGTGTTGTATTCGTCTATCTTGTCGATGAGCTCAACGATGTAACCGTAGCGTTCGCGCCTCACTTCCGGGGCTTCGCTATGGCGGCGCAAGCGGTCAATTTCGTGCAACATACGGTCGATAAAGGGCATGACGCTATTCACCAACGAGATTTTTGCACGTTGTTCCAGGCTTCGTTTCTTGTTGTTGGCTATGTGGATGACGTTGAGCGAATAGGCTTCGTTGATGTCTTCGTAGCGGCTTTTGAGTTGCGAGAAATACTCGGTGTTGCGTGCTTTCCATTGCTGGAGGGGCTCAAGGAGGGCCTGAATGGTGTTCTTGCGGTCGGAACGAAGTCGCAAGAGGTTGAAGACATAAAGCAAAACACAAAGCAACACGATGGCCGCCACTACTGCCGCAATCATTCCGTTGAGCTGTGCCGAGGAGCGATTGAGCTGATCTGCACGCGACTCGAGCAGTCGGTCTTGCCTTGTCTGCTGGTGAAGGTCGAGGTAGATGTTGCGGTTGTAGTCGCTCTGCTGCTTGTCGTTGAGGGCGGAATAGACCACGCTGAGCTGCTCGCGGATGGAAGCCACAAGGTCTGGGGCTTGGTTGACGAGTGTGTCTTTGCGCAAAGCGTCATTCAGACAGATGAGGGCCGACTCGTTGTCGCCTATCTGCCAGTAGCACGTGGCAAGCGTACGGTAGGCTCCCGCCACCTGATAGGAATCGCCATAAGCCGAAAAAAGGTCAAGCGAACGCTGGGCGAGATAGCCCGATAGCAAACTGTCCGCCATGTTGTAGGGGTTGAGATAGCGTATGGCAAGGGGGTTGTCGCGCATCAACTGGGCGCGTGCCAAACTGTCCTGAAGGTGCTCGCTGAGGGCTTGCAGGGCGTTAGCTTCCCAGTAAGGCATCCGACTTTTCTGTGCCAAAAGGTAGCAGTTGAACAGATAGTCGAACTCGGTTTGTGCCACTTGTGTGGCAGACGCATTGCTGACAATGCCTCCGGCGCCCACGTTATAGGCGTAGTTGAGCTGTTGGGCGGTGTCTCCCCGCAAGTCGTTGTCGGGGTCGATGGAATGTATGGCTTTGACGGAAGGTTGTTCAAGTCCTACATAATAATAATAGGTGGAAGTGACGATGGCGAGTTCGGAGCGTGCATATGTCATACGTTTTTGGGCACGTGAGGGCAACATTCCGTCCTCTTCGTTGATGCGACGCAGGCGTCTGTTGGCGTCATCCATATAGTCGTAGAACTCTTTGTTGCGGCTTTCACGCTGACAAAGGCGCATTTGCTGGATGTCGGCAACAAGCAGTTCTATCTGGTTGTCGGTGATTTGGGCCACCTGTTTGAGCTCGTTGGAGGCTTTGCGATACTGCATCTTGGCGATGTGGTAGAACGCAAGGTTGTTGAGCGCCTCGGCCTGACCGTCGTCATAGGCCTTGGCAAGGGCCAAAGCACGGTTGGCATAAATGCGTGTAGAGTCGAGGTTGCGGTAATGACAGGCGTAAGAAAGGTCGTTCAACCTGTCTACCTGTTTGTTGTCGGGTGGTGTGCAAGTTGAAAAAAACAAAAGGCTCCATAGGCAGAGAAGCCATAAGGAGCCTTTTGTAAAGAGGCGGTTATCAAGCGCGGGCCTCACGAATATAGCCTAATGCTTCGACACACTTGTCGGAAATAGCTTTCCAGTTTTGTGCCGCAATAACGTCTTTGGGGAAGAGTTTCGAGCCCATGCCCACACAGAGCACACCGGCTTTGATCCACTCGGTGAGGTTCTCACGGTCGGGCGAAACGGCTCCTGTCACCATAATGTTGCTCCAACGTAACGGGCCGAGCACGTTCTTGACGAACGAAGGACCGCCCACGTTGCCTGCAGGGAACACTTTGGTGATGTCGCAGCCTGCTGCCTGTGCGTTGCTCATCTCGCTTACTGAGCCACAACCCGGGCTATAGGGAACGAGGCGACGGTTGCAGACGGGTGCAATTTCGGGGTTGAAGTTCGGACCAACGATGAAGTTGGCACCCAACTGTATGTACAATGCGGCCGTAGGAGCGTCTACCACGGTACCAGCACCGAGTATCATCTCGGGGCATTCCTTGGCAGCCCACTTCACAAGCTGGCCGAATATTTCGTGAGCGAAGTCGCCGCGGTTGGTGAATTCAAACACGCGCACACCACCTTCGTAGCATGCCTTGACAACGTTTTTACAGATTTCGAGGTCTGAATTGAAGAAAACCGGCACCATTCCTGTTTCCTTCATGGCTGTGATGACCTGTACTTTATTAAATCTTGCCATTTTCGTTATTTTGTTTTATTGGGTTGACTATGTTGTTATCTCTGAACGCGACCATTGGCGTTACCGCCTGCCAAGCTTGCCACCTCGTCTGCATTGACAAGATTGAAGTCGCCAGGGATGGTGTGTTTCAGGGCAGATGCAGCTACCGCAAACTCCAGCGCTTTGGCCTGATCGTCGGGCCATGTAAGCAAACCGTGGATGAGTCCGCCTGCAAAAGAGTCGCCGCCGCCTACACGGTCGATGATAGGCATGATGTCGTAGTGCTTGCTCTGATAGAAGTCCTTGCCGTTGTAGATAAGGGCTTTCCAGCCGTTGTGGGTGGCAGAATAAGACTCGCGCAGCGTAGAAACGACATACTTGAAGCCAAACTCTTTCATCATGCCCTTGAAGATGCCGTAATAGCCTTCGGCATCGGTCTTTCCTCCCTCTACATCAGCATCTGGTTTGAAGCCCAGACAGAGCTGTGCGTCCTCTTCGTTGCCTATACATACGTCTACATATTTCATTAAAGGACGCATGATGGAGATGGCTTTCTCGCTGGTCCAAAGCTTCTTGCGGAAGTTAAGGTCTACCGAAACGGTCACGCCGTGACGCTTAGCTGCCTCACAGGCAAGACGAGTCAGTTCGGCTGCCTTGTCGCTTATGGCCGGAGTAATTCCACTCCAGTGGAACCACTGTGCTCCTTCCATGATGGCGTCAAAGTCGAAATCCTCGGGATTGGCCTCGGAGATGGCACTATGGGCGCGGTCGTAGATGACCTTTGAAGGACGCATTGAAGCTCCAGTCTCGGCATAGTAGAGCCCCACGCGCTCGCCACCGCGAGCAATGAAACGGGTGTCGACACCATAACGGCGCAACGCGTTGACTGCTATCTGGCCTATCTCGTGCTTAGGAAGTTTGGAAACGAAGTATGCCTCGTGGCCGTAATTGGCCAAGCTGACGGCTACATTGGCTTCGCCACCACCGGGAATGATACGGAAAGAATCGCTCTGGATGAAACGGTCATTGCCTTCTGGAGACAAGCGAAGCATAATTTCGCCTAATGTTACTACCTTTGTCATTTTGTTTGCTTTAAATTTAAGTTGTTTGTTTAATTGAATTTAATTGTGGACAAAGTTAGTGCTTATTTCTCAAAACAGAAAACAAAAACCCTTTTTTTTCTACCACTTGTAAAATAAAGGTGGTGTGTGTTCGCACAATTCGGCAATTATTGTTACTTTTGCACACTGTGTTTCACACAGAACAACAAGCACAGATGACAGAAAAGATTAGGATAAAGGATATTGCCAAACGCGCCGGCGTGTCGGTGGGAACGGTAGACCGCGTCATCCACGAGCGGCCCAACGTGTCGAAAGAGGCACGCAAAAAGGTGGAAAAAGCCTTGAAGGAAATGAACTATCAGCCCAATGTCTATGCAAGCGCATTGGCCTATAATCGCTCATACACCTTCTATTGCATCCTGCCTAAACACCAACGTGAAGCCTATTGGGAGGAAGTGGAGGAAGGAGCTCTTAGGGCAATGGAACACCGCCGCGACTTCCACATAGCCGTGAAGTTTATCTACTATCAGCGGTTTGACGAGGCTTCGTTCAGGGAAACCTGCACAGACTGTTTGGCAAAAGCACCCGATGGAATCATCCTCGTCCCTGCAGAGCTGGAAGTGACCCGCGAATTTACCGACCAGATGCACGCCAGCCAAATTCCGTTCATCCTGCTCGACTCCTATATGCCCGACCTAAAGCCACTGGCTTTCTTCGGTCAGGACTCGTTCCATAGCGGCTACTTCAGTGCCAAGATGTTCATGCTCATAGCCGGAGCAGAAAAGGAAGTGATGCTGCTGAAGCAAACCAAAAGCGGAAAAGTAGACTCAAAGCAACAAGCCAACCGCGAAGTGGGCTTCCGCCACTACATGACCGACCACTTCCCCAACGTCACCATACACGAGCTTGAGCTCCCCATCGAAACCGAAGACCAGGGATATGACCAGATGCTGGAAGCCTTCTTCACCAACCACCCCAACCTCCACCACTGCATCACCCTCGGATCGAAAGCCTTTTTAGTGGGCGAATTTTTGTTGCGCACCAACCGCCGCGACATTCAGATAATGGGCTACGACATGCTGGAACGCAACCGCAAGTGCATAAAAGAAGGCTCCATATCGTTCCTCATAGCCCAACACTCGTTCCAACAGGGCTATTCGTGCGTGGATACACTCTTCCGAGCCATCGTGCTTAAAGCCAAAGTGGACGTCGTGAACTACATGCCCATCGAACTGTTATCGTTGGAAAACGTCGATTTCTATCATCGAACAAGTATATAAAAATAAACTATTGAAAACTATGACACAATCTTCATTCATCAAAATCAATCCCGCCGACACCGTGGTAGTGTGCCTGCGCCCCTTCAAGCAGGGCGAAACCATCGACGTGGACGGACACACCGTCACCGTTAAGCAAGACGTGCCAGCTGGCCACAAGGTGCTCATCGTTGACACACCGCAGGGAAAAGACATCATCAAGTACGGCTATCCCATCGGCCATGCACGCGAAAACATGACGCAAGGCGAATGGGTGAACGAACACACCCTCAAGACCAACCTTGCAGGAACACTCGAATATACCTACCAACCCGTTGACGCCACACTCGACATTGCCAACGAAGGACGCACCTTCCGTGGCTACCGTAGAGCCAACGGCGAAGTGGGCGTAAGAAACGAAATATGGGTTGTACCCACAGTGGGCTGCGTAAACGGCATTGCCGAAAAGTTGGTGGCAAAGCTGAAAGAGGAAACCCACGGCGAAGGCGTCGACGCCATTCATGCCTGGCACCACAACTTTGGCTGCTCACAACTCGACGGCGACCACGAAAACACCCGTAAGGTGCTGCGCGACATTGTGCTCCACCCCAATGCAGGAGGCGTGCTCGTGCTCGGACTGGGCTGCGAAAACAACCAGCCCGATCAGTTTATGGAAACCTTGGGACAGTATGACAAAGACCGCATAAAGCTGCTGGTAAGCCAAAAGGTAGAGGGCGACGAAGTGGAAGAAGGTATGAAAATATTGCGACAACTCTACCAACAGGCCAAAAACGACCAACGCACCGAAGAGCCACTAAGCAAGCTCCGCATCGGACTGAAGTGTGGCGGATCGGACGGATTCAGCGGTATCACTGCCAACCCTCTCGTAGGCGAGTTCTCCGACTATATCGTTGCACAGGGCGGAACAACCATCCTTACCGAAGTGCCCGAAATGTTTGGAGCTGAAACCATCCTCATGAACCGCTGCAAAACACGCGAGTTGTTCGACAAAACCGTTCACCTCATCAACGACTTCAAGGAATACTTCCTCTCCCACGGAGAACCCGTAGGCGAAAATCCCTCACCGGGCAACAAGGCAGGAGGCATCTCAACACTCGAAGACAAAGCCCTCGGATGTACGCAAAAGTGCGGACGCGCTGCCGTAAACGGCGTGCTGGCATACGGCGACAGACTGGAAACCAACGGACTGAACCTGCTCTCTGCCCCAGGCAACGACCTCGTGGCTGCCACCGCATTGGCTTCGGCAGGCTGCCAAATCGTGCTCTTCACCACCGGAAGGGGAACGCCGTTCGGCACTTTCGTGCCTACAATGAAGATTTCAACCAATAGCTCCCTCTATCAGCGCAAGCCCAACTGGATAGACTTCAACGCAGGAACACTGGTGGAAGGAACGCCTATGAAAGACCTCGTGGCACAGTTTGCAGACAAGGTAATAGCAGTGGCTTCAGGCGAAAAGACACGCAACGAAATCAACGATTATCAGGAAATAGCCATCTTCAAGAACGGAGTGACACTCTAAGTAACGCTCTTCAGCCACAGAGGTGACCACCAATAGCAACAAAAATGAAAGAAAACATCATACAACGCAATTTCTTTCGGCTTCTACGCTCGGGCGCTTTTGACGACAAAAGCGCCATCGAGCCTATGTCTGCTTTCAAGTGGAGACACCTCTACCAGATGATGGATACGCAGAACGTAATACCCTATTTCGTGGAAGGCATCAACAACCACAAACACGACCATGGGCTCAACCTTCCGCAAGACCTCATCGACAACCTGAAAAAATACTTGCAGGAACAAGTGGTGAAAACCGCCACCAACCGCCAACAGACTGTCGAGGAGAAAGACTTCACCAACTTTTTCCTACGTCGCAAATACCGCAACATCATCGAAAAAGAGCTACATAGCATCGACACTTCCACCGAAACTATCCAATTGCTCAAGATTTTGGTTTACAACCAGTGGGCCATGCTCAACCAAGGCATGAGCATGGATGGCATCATACGCCTGGGCAAATATCTGCGCCAGCGAGGAGACAAGGTGGACTTCGTAAAGCTCGACAACTGGCTGGCGGCACTTCAGCTGCGCAACATGGCCAAGCTGCAGGGAAGCGTGCTCGCCACCGTGTTCGACTTCGAACCCGACGAGTTACCATTTGCCGGGACCATCGACAGACATTCGCGGCAACTGGCACTCATAGCAGTGTCGCACATAGCTAAAGACACGGCTGAAGAATGGCATTTCCGTCTCACCACAACGGGGTTTGTACGCAACAATTCCACCATATTGTGGCGCAACATGAAGCGCAGTATCCGCTACATCAGCTACGCTCCGGTGGAAACCATCAGCAGCTTTTTCGTGAATTTCGGAAGAAGCTTTTCCGAGATTGAAGAGTAGACACCAACCCCCTGTTTTCCAAAAGCGGCCGTTTTAGCTTCTAAAACACAGGGTTTTACAGGCTAAAACGGCCGCTTTTACGACCTAAAACACAGGCTTTTACAACACAGTATATAACCCGCTGGAAACCAACAAGTTGCAAATCATCCAAAAATTCGCTCTTCGCCATTGCTAAACGGCATAAAAAAGCCCTCAACAACCCTTGCGGTTGATGAAGGCTTTTTTTATTTTAAAGATATGAAAATGGAGTGTCAATTGTTGGACGAACCAGCCACAATGTCGAGAAGTTCGTTGGTAATGGCCTGCTGACGCGACTTGTTATACTGCAAACTCAAGTCACGAAGCAACTCGTCGGCATTATCGGTAGCAGTCTGCATGGCCACCATGCGGGCAGCATGTTCGCTTGCCAAACTGTCAAGCAGCGCCGTATACACCATCAAGTGGAGTTCCTTAGGCGCCAACTCGCCAATAACGGTAGCCATATCCGGCTCTACAATGAAGTCGTCGTTCAGCGGTGCAACAGCCTTCTGCTGCTTCTCATCGTCTTTGTCGCCATGGCGTTTCAGATAGTCCTGCGCCTCTTTGGTGACCACCGTCGACCCCAATTCGCGGTCGTTGTCACGACCCAGCTCCTCAGAAAGGTCTATCGGCAAGAACGTCTTGCGCTGCAATATTTGCGAACCGGCACTCTTGAAGTGGTGATAAATCATCTCCACCCTGTCCACTTCGCCGTCGAGCCAGCGCTGAGCCGCCTCTATGGCTAACTGGCGACAAGCTCCCGAATTGGGTTTGTCGGCCAAAGCCTGATAATCACCGGCACATCTCAACCCCAGTTTGTTTACCTTTTCAGCCACCTTGCGACCGATGGGATAGATCAGAATGTCGTCTTTCGACAAACCTTTCCGCTCATATTCCTCAATGGTTTGCAGCATCATGCGGATGACGTTGGCATTGAAGCCGCCACAAAGCGAACTGTTGGAACTGTAAACAATAAGAGCCACACGTTTCACGGGCCGCACCTTGTCAAACTGTGTGTCTGCATCGGGCGACGAAGCCAAAAACGTTTTCAAGATATGCTCAAGCATGTTCTCGTACGGAAGCATATTCTCGATGGCAACCTGAGCGTGGTGCAACTTAGAAGAAGCCACCATCTTCATGGCACTCGTTATCTTCCTTGTAGAGTTGACGCTCGCTATACGGGTTTTGATTTCTTTCAGTGATGGCATAGACTACTTCTTAAACTGTCCGGAAATGTTGGCCATAACCTCCTTAATCACCTTGGTGGCATCGTCGGTGAGCTGACCGCTTGCAAGCGTGTCTATCACGTCTTGATGGGTGGAACGCATCGACTCAAGGAACTGGTCTTGTACCTCACGCACCTTCTCTACCGGCACATCGTGCATCAATCCATTCACACCGCAGTAGAGAATGGCTATCTGTTCGCCTACCGGCATTGGGCTATATTGGGGCTGTATAAGCAATTGGTTGTTCTTACGACCACGGTCCAAGGTCATGGCGGTCACAGCATCCATGTCGCTCGAGAACTTGGAGAAACTCTCAAGCTCACGATATTGCGCCATGTCAATCTTCAGTGTACCAGCCACTTTCTTCATACTCTTGATCTGAGCCGAACCTCCCACACGCGAAACGGAGATACCCACGTTGATGGCAGGACGGAATCCTTGGTTGAAAAGGTCGGTCTCCAAATAAATCTGACCATCAGTAATGGAAATAACGTTGGTAGGAATGTAGGCCGAAACGTCACCTGCCTGAGTCTCGATGATCGGAAGAGCGGTGAGCGAACCCCCACCCTTAACATGACCTTTCATACACTCTGGCAGGTCGTTCATCTGCTCGGCAACCTCCTGCTGGTCGTTGATGCGGGCTGCACGCTCCAACAAACGAGAGTGCAGATAGAACACATCACCAGGATAAGCCTCACGTCCTGACGGACGGCGAAGTATCAACGACACCTCACGATAGGCCACAGCCTGCTTGCTCAAGTCGTCATACACCACGAGCGCCGAAAGACCACGGTCGCGGAAATACTCGCCGATGGCAGCTCCAGCAAACGGTGCATAATACTGCATAGAGGCAGGATCGGCAGCCGTTGCGCTCACCACGATGGTGTAAGGAAGCGCTCCATGCTCCTTCAGATTCTGCACAAGAGCAGCCACAGTAGAGGCTTTTTGGCCGATGGCAACATAAATACAGTAGACAGGTTTGCCCTGTTCGTAAAATTTCTTCTGGTTGATGATGGTGTCAACGGCAATGGCGGTCTTACCCGTCTGACGGTCACCGATAATCAACTCACGCTGTCCGCGACCGATAGGAATCATCGAGTCGACAGCTTTCAAACCCGTTTGTAACGGCTCTTTCACAGGCTGACGGTAGATAACACCCGGGGCCTTACGGTCCAACGGCATCTCAAATGCACCGGTAAGATCTATGTCACCCTTGCCATCGATGGCTTCGCCAAGAGGGTTGACAACGCGCCCGAGAAAATTGTCGTTCACACGAATGGACGCAATACGGTGGGTGCGCTTCACGCTCTGCCCCTCTTTGATGCCTGCGGTAGGACCAAGAAGGATGCAACCCACGTTGTCTTCCTCCAAGTTCATGACGATGGCCATGGTGCCATTCTCAAACTCCAACAACTCGCTCGCCTCCGCATTGCGCAAGCCATAGATACGTGCCACACCGTCCGAAACGGTCAACACCGTACCTACTTCGTCGAATTGCTGGGAGTCGTTAATGCTTTCCAACTGGCGGAAAAGCACATCTGACACTTCGCTTGGTTTTATTTTTTCTGACATTTGGTTACTATTTAAAAATTAACGAGAAGGCTGACGAGGACGGTTGTCGTCACTCTCATGCCTTTACCTCAACTCTGTGAGAACCTTTCGGAGCATCGTCTTCACGCTGGCATCCATCCTGTAAGTGTCATACTCAAGGATAAAGCCACCGATGATGTCGGGATCTACCTCCGTATTAAATTCCACAGTGCCACGAGTTTTGCTCTCTACCATTTCCCGCATCTTCTTTTCGATTGCCGGAGAGACGGCAGTAGCCGTGATCAATCTGCCGCGAATGAGATTCTTCAGCTTTCTGTACAGAGTCACATACGAGGCGGCCATAAACTGCAAGGCGCGTTCCCTGCCCTCTTTCAGCACCAATGCGAAGAAACGCTTAGTAAGCGCTGTGGCCTTGGCGCCAACCGCCGCAACCAGCAACTCCTCCTTTTTGGCTGACTCAAGCATGGGATTGTCTATCGTGGACCGAAACACCGGCACCTCCAAATAGCAATGCATCAATGCTTGCATGTCCTGATAGACTGCATCTTCTATGCCTTGCTTGGTAGCACTCTTCAGCAGTGCTCTGGCATATCTAACCGATATCACACCTAAATCCATGGTCGTCACTTGTTTACTTTGTTGTCAAAAGCCTCATCCAACAGCTTGTCTATCAATTCCATCTGTTTGTTGTCATCAGACAATTTCTGGCGTATCACCTTCTCAGCTATCTGTACCGAGAGCGTTGCCACCTGCGTCCTCAGACTGCTGATGGCCTGTTGTTTCTCGCTCTCAATCTGCTGTTTAGCTTCCGCCAACAGGCGTGCCCCTTCTTCACGGGCCGTGTCTTGCGCTTTGCTAACGATGGCATCACGCGACTCGGTAGCCTCTCTCAAGATGCTTGCTTGCTTCTCGCGGGCCTCCTGAAGAAGTTGCTCACCTTCTTGCTTGATGTTTTCAAGGCGTTCTGAAGCTTCGTGTGCTTTGCGCAAACTATCGTCAATATAGTTTTTGCGGTCTTCCACCGACTTTACGATATGGGGAAACGCAAATTTCGAAAGCACAATGAAAACCACCAAGAACGCCAAAAGCATCCAGAACAGAAGTCCTAAATCAGGCGTTAATATTGATGGTAAATTTTCCATTCAGAAAGCTTTTTTATTTGATAAGGAACGCACAAGCAGCAATAGCGAAAAGGGCACAACCCTCAACAAAGGCTGATGTAAGAATCATGTTGGTCATAATCTTGCTGGAAGCTTCAGGCTGACGAGCAATGGCATCCATAGCCTGACCGCCGATTTTACCAATACCTATACCTGCACCTACTGTTGCAACACCAGCACCGAGACCGCAACCCAGCTGAGCCAGGCCTTCTGCAGCCAATAAACTTGTTAAAAACATAGTCTTAAATCTTTAGTTGTTATTTAATAATTAATTACTTTATACTTATTTAATAAGCGTGTCTTATTCGGCTTCAGCCTCCTTGTGGGCCAGTCCGATAAAGACGGCACTCAGCAAAGTGAATACGTATGCCTGTACCACAGCCACCAAAAGCTCAAGGCAGTTCATGAACAACAGCATCACAATGCTGAACAGGTTCAAGCCCAAACCATAGCCTACACCCATCGACCAGCCCAAGAATATCACGCAAGTGAAACTCAAGATGACTGCGTGGCCCGCCATCATGTTGGCAAAAAGACGAATCATGAGGGCGAAAGGCTTGGTAAATACGCCAAAGAGCTCTATCACCGGCATCAGTGGAATGACCTTCAAAAACAGGGGAACCTTGGGCCAAAATATGTCTTTCCAATACTCCTTGTTGCCCCACAGGTTGATGGCTATCATCGTACAGATAGCCAGAAAGAAGGTGATGTTGATGTTTCCAGTGACGTTGGTGCCTCCGGGGAATACCGGAACCAACCCTATGAGGTTACAGACGAGTATGAAAAAGAACGTAGTGAGAAGATATGGGGCGAACTTACGGTACTGCGCTTCGCCTATCGACGACTTCACGACATCGTCATGAATGGTCATCACCAACACTTCCATGGCACCTACGAAGCCACCGGGGGCCTCGCTGCGGTCGTTGTGGCGCTTATACCAGCGTGCACACGGCAGAAATATCGCCAAAAGAACGGCTACTGCAATCCAAATTTGCAGCACACCTTTGGTAATGCTCAAGTCAACGGGGCGCTTGGTTGTGCCGTCGCTCATTTTCTCATAAATCTTTCCATGGTGTTTCTCGTCGAAGAAGTAGTTCTTGGGAAGCGTCTTTTCCGAACAGAAAGTCCACTCTCCAGTCTGGCTGCTTCTGACGATGATGGGCAAAGGAATGCTTAGGCTCTTGCCATTGTACGAAGCAATGTGCCACTCATAGGCGTCACTCAAGTGCTCGAGCACAATCTCTGAGATGTTGAGCTGGCTTTCTTTGCTTTCAGCAGCCTTAGTCTGCAAGGGCAGCAAGGCAACAACCAACAGGAGAATGAGTATTTTTAGCTGTTTCATTGTCTTTCGTTTTGTAAATCATTAGGTTTTCTCTGACTGTCCTTTTCCGTCTTGTTACGTAAGGAAAAGAAGAAGATGTGATGAAGGAGCATGGCAAAATAGAACACAGCAAACACACAAATGAACGTCAGCATCTTCTCACCGCCCGACAAGAGCCAATAGAAGAATAGCACGCCAATGGCAAGCAAGAAGCGCACACCCGATAGCCCCATCAGAAAGGTGGGCATACTGTCGAGTGACTTGCGAGCAACGCGTTTCCAAACCAGTCCTGCCGCCATTTCAATAACGAGCAAATAGACGGCACTTACGATAAGGGGCATCTGCAATTGCCAAAAATATCCCACCTGAACGATCAGCAGACCGAGCAGGAAAAGTCCGGCACTCAGCATCACCCCCTGCCTTAGGAAGGTTGCCGCACGGTGTTCTATGTTTTTCGGTTCACTCATATTGTCATTACCCGATGAAGGATTATACCTCCACACACAAGCTCACTTCATTCTTCTGAACCTCTATGAAACCGCTTTCGATGTTGATGGTTGCATCTTCACCGCCTGTCGGTTGATAGGTGACAGTGCCTTTCTGGAGCGTGGAGACGATAGGAGCGTGATTGTCAAGCACTTCAAATTCGCCCAGCGTTCCCGGCACGACTACTCTTACTACCTCGCCTTTGAAGACGACCCGTTCAGGAGAAATGATCTTTAGATTCAGCATTTGAATACCTTATTATGATTAAAACACACTATGCTTTGGCTGCTTCCATCAACTTGCGGCCTTTCTCCTTGGCATCCTCAATGGTGCCGACATTCAGGAAGGCCTGCTCCGGCAGGTCGTCAACCTCGCCGTCAAGGATGGCATTAAAGCCCTTTATGGTTTCCTCGATAGGCACCATCACACCTTTCACACCAGTAAACTGTTCTGCAACGGCAAACGGTTGTGACAGGAAACGTTGTACACGACGTGCACGGTTCACGGTAAGTTTGTCCTCATCTGAGAGTTCATCCATACCGAGGATGGCGATAATGTCCTGCAATTCCTTATAGTGTTGAAGTATTTGCTTTACGCGTTGGGCACATTCATAGTGTTCTTTGCCCACGATGAGCGGGTCAAGAATACGCGAAGTAGAGCCTAATGGGTCAACAGCGGGATAAATACCCAACTCCGCTATCTTACGCGAGAGCTCAGTGGTAGCGTCCAAATGGGTGAAAGTGGTGGCAGGAGCAGGGTCAGTCAAGTCGTCTGCCGGCACATAAACCGCCTGAACAGAGGTGATGGAGCCGGTCTTTGTAGACGTAATACGTTCCTGCATCGAACCCATTTCGGAAGCCAATGTAGGTTGGTAACCCACAGCCGAAGGCATACGGCCCAACAAAGCAGACACCTCGGAGCCGGCCTGAGTGAAACGGAAGATGTTGTCTATGAAGAACATAATGTCGGCTGCCTCACCGTTTTGGCCACCGTGGTCGCGGAATTCCTCGGCTACAGTCAGTCCAGAAAGCGCTACCGAAGCACGTGCCCCAGGGGGTTCGTTCATCTGTCCGTAGACCAATGTAGCTTGAGACTTCTGCAATTCCTCCTTATCAACGAGCGAAAGATCCCATTTGCCTTCCTCCATGGCTTTCTTGAACTTGTCGCCATAACGTATAACACCCGACTCGAGCATATCTCGAATCAAGTCGTTGCCTTCACGGGTACGTTCTCCCACACCGGCAAAAACAGAATAGCCGTTGTGGCCTTTGGCGATGTTGTTGATGAGTTCCATGATTAGCACGGTCTTGCCTACGCCGGCGCCACCGAACAAACCAATCTTTCCACCTTTCATATATGGTTCCAGCAAGTCGATGACTTTGATACCTGTCTGGAGCATTTCCTTGTGTGTGGAGAGGTCTTTAAACTTTGGAGCCTCCCTGTGAATGGGGTAAGAACCCGTCATGTCCAACTCTTTCATGCCGTCAATAGGGCGTCCGATGACGTTCATCATACGTCCCTTGATCTGGTCTCCGGTAGGCATTGTGATTGGATGTCCTGTCGGTACGACTTCAAGACCGCGCTGCAAGCCTTCCGTGTTGTCCATGGCTACACACCTAACAGTGTCTTCACCGATGTGCTGCTGTACCTCTATAACGAGGTCTTCGCCATTGGAACGCTTCACAAGTAGCGCGTCATAAATTCTTGGCAGCACCTTCTCTGGGTCTTCCCCTTGGACGTCAAAGTAGACATCGATAACAGGACCGATTATCTGGGATATGCGACCGTTAATTTTTGACATAGCTTTTATTGATTTAGTTGTCGTTACTTATTATTCAATTCTGCGAGCAAAGGTAATGAACATTTACAAAAACCAGAAATAGTACCGCAAGTTTTAACGGCTTTTAAACCATTTTTGTAAGACTATAACAGTTTAGATGCTCAATTCGTCGAGAACTTTTATCAATTTGCGGTCGAAAGGTTTGTCCGACCGGATGGCTTCACTCAGAGGTACATACACCACTTCGTTGTTGCGCACACCCACCATAATGTTGCGTTGTCCCTGCATGATGGCCTCGATGGCACCCACGCCTGTGCGGGAAGCAAGTATGCGGTCACGCGCCGTAGGGCAACCACCACGTTGCAAGTGTCCAAGAATGGAGACGCGAACGTCATAACCTGGGAACTCTTTCTTCACACGGTCGGCGTAGTAGAGGGCGCCGCACTTGGGGCTTTCCGACACGATTACGATGCAACTCTTTTTAGATTTGCGGATGCCTCGCTCCATAAACTGGGCCAACTGGTCGACGTCTGTGGAGTCTTCTGGAATGATTGCAGCTTCAGCACCGCTGGCAATGGCGCTATTTTGGGCGAGGAAGCCAGCATCACGTCCCATCACTTCAACGAAGAAGATACGTTCATGGCTCTGTGCAGTGTCTCTAATGCGGTCCACACAGTCGACGATAGTGTTCATTGTGGTGTCGTAGCCGATGGTATTGTCGGTACCGTAAAGGTCGTTGTCGATGGTTCCGGGCAATCCGATGCAGCAGATGTCATGCTCCTGAGCAAAGTTCATGGCTCCAGTGAGCGAACCGTTACCGCCGATAATGACCAAAGCGTCTATCTCGGCAGCTTGTAGATTTTGGTAAGCAGTCAGTCTTCCCTCTTCGGTCATGAACTCCTTTGAGCGTGCTGTCTTAAGGATGGTACCGCCACGTCCAATGATTCCGCTGACGTTTTCGGTGGAGAAGTCTTTAATTTCGTTGTTGATAAGTCCATCATATCCGCGATAGATGGCTTTGATACGAAATCCGTTGTAAATTCCTGCACGCGTTACGGCGCGAATGGCAGCATTCATTCCTGGGGCATCACCTCCGGAAGTAAGAACGCCGATAGTCTTGATTTTTGCCATATCCTTATAATATTTATATGTTTTAATTTTGTAAATACATGGTAAGTGCCAGCAAGGCGAGGCCTACAATGCCGCCAACGAGAGCTTTCCAGCCTATGTTTCTGAAATACCATCCCACGTGCATGCGTTCCATTTTCAGAAATGCCAGACCGCTCATGCTTCCTATTCCCAGGACGTTTCCTCCCACGGTAGTGCAAAAAGCAATCACTTTCCAGAAAGCGCCGTTCTGTGCATAGTCGCCCACACCAACGCTATGGAACGAGCAGAAGGTCATTGCCGAGGCGAAAGTGTCCACCACACAGCTCACGGCTCCAGCCAAAATGCCTGTCAGCCACACGCTATTGAGATGGTTGTCACACCAAGAAGACACTTCTCCCAACACGCCTGTTTCACGGGCAACTGCCACTGCCAGCATCATGCCTATAACGAAAAGCATCATCTGAATGACGCCGTATTGCAACTGACGGGGCACCCGTCGTTCTATCATCTTGTCGACATCCATGAGCCGGCGGTTGAAGATTTCGTTGACAATCCATAGCACCGATAGCACGCAGAGCGCACCGAGAAAGGGACTGAGCTTGGTGATGTCGTGGAAAGTGGGTATAAACCACAGTCCACCGATGCCCACCAGCAGGAGCAGAACGCGTTGCCAAGGGTTTAGATTGGTGTCGTTGCCCCTGTAAGGAAGCGTTATCCACGCTGTTTCCACTCGTTCGGGCAACATCCTTCCCAACAGGTAGATAGGCAATGCCCATGCCACGAGCCCTGGAAGGAGCAGCGACATAGAGTAGTTGGTGGCGGTGACGGCCCCTTTGTTCCAGATGAACAGTTGCAAAGGCTCTCCGATGACGGTGAGCATCCCCCCATAAGTGGCCGACAAAACAATCGCTCCGCCGAGCACCATACGCTGTCTTCGGTTTTCAACAATGCCGTGCATGATGGTAAGCATCATAATGGTGGCGGTAAGGTTGTTGAGGTTTGCCGAGAGCACCAGCGTCACTATAGAGAGCACCCACAGGAACTTTCTGCTTGAACGGGTGCGAAGCAAAGTCTTCAGAAAGTCGAAACTGCCGTTGTTGTCCAATATTTCCACTGTGGTCATCGTGGCCAACAAGAACAGAACAATCTCAGCGGCACGACCTACATATTTAATAAACACATTGGAAGCTATATACTCTTTGACCGTAACACTGGTGGGTACGGCTCCAGAAAGGAAGCTAAAATAGTCTGAAGGGTGTTGGCTCATCACAAAATCGGTACCATAACAGATGTAGATAACCCAACCGACTGTTCCACCGAACATGGCGATAGCCGCCTTGTTCATTTGTGTCAGACTTCCAACAGCCAGAAGGAAGTAGGTCAAGATTAGTATGGCAATAATGAGAAAGCTCATAATCTCTTTTGTAATATCGGCAAAGTTAACAAATAAATTTGTCTCCGCAAATTTTGTATCTATTTTTTAAACTTGCGTAACAACATTTTCAATAGAATTTCATATGCCATGAACGGGTTTCGCAAAAATTTGTTACTTTTGCAAAAACAATGCAGTTATCAATCATCATACCCGCCTACCAAGTGGAACGCACGCTACGCCGTTGCGTGGAAAGTGTGCTTTGCCAGGAATACCGCAACTACGAGATATGGCTTGTCGACGACGGTTCCACCGACAACACACCTGCCATCTGCGAGGAGCTTTCTGGCGAAGATGCACGTGTGCACGTCATCCATCAGGCCAATGCAGGGCTTTCGGCAGCACGCAACGCCGGTCTACGGCGATCTCACGGCGAATATGTTACGTTTCTCGATTCCGACGACTACATTTCTTCCACCACCCTGAAAGCAGTGATGCAGGTGCTACGCATACATCCAGACTACGACATTTTGGAATATCCAGCTTGGATTGGTTATGCTGGCAACCATTGTGAGCGATTGGCGTTGCGGGGCCGCGAGTATACCGACATACAAAAATACTGGTTTGACGAGCGGGTTTATCTCCATGCATACGCTTGGAACAAAATCTACCGGCGCACGCTTTTCAAAAACATTCAGTTTCCTGTCGGCCGCAATTTCGAGGACATCTACACGCTTCCTAAACTATTGATGGAATGCAACGTTGTAGCTACCTGTCGTGAAGGACTTTACTATTATTGCGACAATAGCAAAGGTATTACCCACAATGCATCGGCAGAAGACTTGAAAGGACTGCTCGGCTCCCACCTGTCGGCCATGGAAACGATAGGAATAACCCCATCGTCAGACAAGGCATACAACGACTATTTTGCGCACGTGGTAAACATCCAGTTGGACGTTTACGAGGCAACCCGTGAACCGCTACAGATAGACAACCGCCTCAACATCCGCCCCACCACCTTTAAAACCCGTCTGATGAAAGTCATCGGCATTCAAGGCTTATGTGTACTCAACCGACTGCTGCACCGCTTCTACCGCCGCTCATAACGTTCATCGTGCCGTGCTACAACCTTGAGAGGGGGCTTATACGCGACTGTGTGGAAAGTCTTCTTGCCATCGACTTGCGCCCGGAGGAGCGTCAGATTCTGCTCGTGGACGACGGATCGCGGGAAGACCCGATGCTTGCCCTAAAGGGATTGGAGCAGGAAGTGTCCTGCCTTCATCAACCCAACCGCGGACTGAGCGCTGCCCGCAACAACGCCTTGGCACATGCCCAAGGGCGTTACATCCAACTGGTGGACGGCGACGATTGCCTTATAGCCGCCTGCTACAACCAACTGTTAGGCTTACTGCGAAGCGGAAAGGCCGATATCGTCTTCTTTCGCCTCACCTCTCGCCCAACCAAAAAGGCCCATTCCATCGGCAACAACCCTTTCATGACAGGGTCACACTACCTTTCCACCCACAACCTTAGGGCTTCCGCCTGCGGATATGCTTTCAGAAGGGCGTGCCTGAAAGGCCTTTCCTTTGCCGAAGGACTGCTCCACGAGGACGAACTGTTCACCCCGCAACTCGTCGTCAATGCTGACAACGTTATGGAAACGTCCCTGCCCGCCTACTTCTATCGCCAACGCAACGGCAGCATCACCCGTTGTCATACGTTGCGATGGACAGTGCGTCGACTGACAGACCTGCGCCACATCATCAGCACTCTGCACGCTATTGCTTCAAGGCAGAAAGGAGAACACCGTGAAGCCCTCAACAGGCGTTCAAGTCAGTTATCAATGGACTATCTCTATACAACTGTATTACTGACAGATAGCTACCACCAGTTAGAGAGAAACATTCAGCGATTAAAACAACAGGGATGCTATCCTTTAGCCGCAAAAAGTTACACCCTGAAGTACACCCTTTTCAGATTGCTCCTGAAAAATGCCACAGGCAGACGACTGTTGTGGCTACTGATACACTTCCAACGATAAATCCTTACAACGATGCGAATACTTCTCTTAGGCGAATATAGCAATGTACATGCCACCCTTGCACGCGGTCTGCGCACATTGGGCCACGAAGTAACGGTGGCAAGCAACGGTGATTTTTGGAAAAACTATCCTCGCGACATCGACTTGTCACGACTTGAAGGGAGAATGGGAGGAGGAAGGTTGTTGGCAAAAGTGTTGTGGCAACTTCGTCATTTCCGTGGCTATGACATCGTACAACTCATCAACCCCATGTTTCTGGAGCTGCGGGCCGAGCACATTCTGCCCGTCTACCGCTATCTGAGGCGCCACAACCAGCATGTGGTGCTCGGCGCTTTCGGCATGGACTACTACTGGGTGAACGTGTGTTCCACCACGATGCCGCTGCGCTATAGCGATTTCAACATTGGCAAGACCCTACGCACGGGCCCCGATGCCGTAAAGGAACGCAAGGACTGGATAGGTACCGCCAAGGAAAAACTCAACCGGTTCATTGCCAACGACTGTGATGCTATCGTGGCAGGACTTTACGAATACTGGGTGTGCTACCATCCGTTGTTTCCGATGAAAACGCACTTTATCCCCTATCCCATTGTAACAGAAAAGTCTGCATCAAGCGATGAAAAGGGGAAAAAAGCACCGTCAAAGGTCAATATCTTCATCGGCATCAGTCGTAAGCGTTCAGAATATAAGGGAACAGACATCATGTTGCAGGCTGCCCAAGCCGTGCTTGCCGCCCACCCCGACCGTATGCAGTTGCAGGTGGCAGAGGGAGTTCCCTTCAACGAATATGTAAAGATGATGAAAGGAGCCGACGCCATTCTCGACCAGTTGTACAGTTATACGCCATCAATGAACCCATTGGAGGCGATGGCCCATGGCATTGTGTGCATTGGTGGGGGCGAACCCGAAAACTACACCATCCTTCACGAAGACGAGTTGCGCCCCATCATCAATGTTGAGCCCACCTACGAGAGCGTTTACAAGGCAGTTGAAGACCTTGTGCTCCACCCCGAGCGATTGCCCGAGCTGCAACGTCAGAGCATTGTTTACATCGAGCGCCATCACGACCACCTGAAGGTGGCCCGTCAGTATGAAGAACTCTATCTCTCGTTAATGGCCTGACGGGTGTTTCAAAGCCAGCGTATAATTATAATAATTGGTGTCGCCAGTAATGTCTTTCACCACACGCAAGAAAGGCGGGAAGTTAACTTCCTCTTGCGCTATCACCCCTTTTGTTTCGAGAATGACGAGGTTTTGTACGGGCTCAAGAAACTTGTCCAACTCAAAATACTGCCCTTTCCAAATGAAACTCTTGCGCACTTTGTGTATGGTGCGGCGGTAAGGATCGGCCTGTTGCAGCAGCGAGTGGTAGAGGTTTTGGTTGATTTGGCGTTCCGTTTCCAGTTGTTCATTGTTAGCCGTAAGCTTCTTGGTGGTATGCACATACACATTCTTGCCCTGCCATCCACGCTGGCGCAACCTAACCTCGCAGTTGGGCTCAGCCACAAGATAGGTTTGCACAATGTCACTCTCGATGGCTCCGGGTATATCGCCCGTCACCTCCACGATGTATTTGCGCTCCTGCTCAACGGGTTGTGCCAGCCCCAATACGCTTGAAATTTCTTTCAGCACGCGGTTGAGCTTGTTGTTGAAGTCCTCGTGGTTGTTGATGACCCTCAGATGGGGGTGTCCGCTCCATGCCTGTATGACCTTCTTGTCGAGTTGGCGCGCTATGGCCAGTCCGTGTTCGTCGGCTTTTTCCAGCCGTTGAGCATTGTTGTTGGTAGTGTAGAACTGCTCGGCTCCGTCTGCTGCCGACACCAAGTGGAGCACGGCATCATAGCGCGTGTCACGCAGCTGTGAGGTGGAAGTGCCGCAAGCACGGGTGATTTCCTCCCACATATCGGGCTCCATATAGGCCGAAATGTCCATTGTACCACGGTCGCACACGATGATTACAGGCTCGTGCAACGTCTTTGCCATCTCATAGAAATGGTCTTCCAGTGCCATTTGTGTCTGCAGGGTGGCCTTTTCGCCCTCATAGAAGAACTCGTGGTTGGCTGTGAGATAGTCCATACCGGCCTGCGTGAACATGGTGGGCACTTCGGGAATGGTAAAGACTTTATATCCAAGACTTGTAAAATGCTCGATGATGCGTACCAGGGCGGTAGTTTTTCCGGCACAGGGTCCGCCCGTAAGCACTATTCTCTTGATGTTTGTCATACGTGTTTGTATGTTTGGGTTAGAAAGTATAGTTGAAACCAATGCTTGCATACTCCTTAAACTGCCAGTAGCCGTGGTGTCCATCACGTTGAACACCGTCGTCGAAACGTGGATAGAAAAAGAGTTGTGCAGAGATAAACTTGTTGAATTTCAGGACGAAAGTGTTTTCCCATTCCAGTTCGGCACGGTCGTAAGTGGTGTAACCGTACAGGCGTGACTTCCACGAAAGCTGCTCCATAAGCTGCCATGTGACGTCAACGGTAAACTCTGAACCGAAGTCGTTGAGCACGTGACGGCCCTCGTCGATGCCAAGGCGCGATGATAGCTCCAGCAATCGGCAGTATTTCATGTTATAGGCCAATGGGGCAAGATGGACATTCCCCTTGAGCTTGTGTTTCAGCCAGTCGACGGTGTAGTCCATACCGATGGAAAGGTTGACGTTGGCAGGGGCGAGGAAGTCGCCGTAGAGTTTCGGGTCGTTGCTCTTATAGCTGTGTGTAAACTGCGAGTAGGTGAGCAGTTGCAAGGTATAGTACCAACGTTTTGTGGCCTGCACGCCCACCTTTGAGGTCAGACGAAACAAGTCGTCAGTGGTCTTGTAGGAATGAAGCGAGTCGGAACGCGTTGAGGCCAGTCCAAACTTCAGCTCAAGCTTGTTTTCCCACTTCAGCTTTTGTTTGTTGTTGTAGTTGGCTTCCATGGTGACAGCAGCCAGTGCTGCAAAGTTGCTTTCACCTCCTTTATACCAGTTGCCCGATATGTAGTTTTGCATGAACTGCAGCGAATAGTCTCCCTTATAGGTCCAGAAATTGGGATGAAGCACCTTCAGGTCCACTGGAATAACACCGGGGTCAGCTGGTTGCGAAGGCATCTGCTCCACCAAATTGGGGTCGGCTTTCAGCGGGCGTTGGTCTTCGTTGCCTGTCGGTAGTGCACTACCGTTGGGTTGGGCGTCATCATAATAGGACTTCAATTGACTTTTTGTGGCTCTCACGTCTTGCGGGTGGGCAATGTAGCGGCTAAGCGTTAGCGAATCAGCGGTGCTGAACGTTTGCCCAATGCCAAAGGCTTTATGCACCACCTGCGGATCATAGGTGATGGGAAAAAGCATCTTTTGGGATTTTCCGGATGGCAATATCGATTTTTGGTAGAGACTGTCGTGCAGCATGGAGAGACTGTCCATATAGTGGGTAAGACGTATTTGCGAGGCTGAAACGCCCTCTCTGCCATACCCCACTGTTCTACCTTTCGTTACCTGTGCGTGAACAGGAACCGACAGGCACGACCCGATGAGCGCCAAAAGGTATAAGAGATATTTACTCATAATCGGCTACAAATTTAGGCAATTTTTCGGAAACAAAAGACGGTCTGCTACAAAATCGCTTCTCTTGCCGAAGTTGTTTCTACAGAAAAAACAACTTTATATTTAGCTAACACCAAAGCTTATGAAACAGCGTTGTAAACTTTTATTGTCTGTATAACAATTAAAAGCCATTAGTAAATGAAAGTTCCACATTTATTCATCTTCTGTTTTACTTTGCTATTTGTTTCTTGCGAAGCTATAGACGGAGGCGGCGATTTGACCAATTTTTGCTCACCTATACTCGTGTTCGGGCCAATTAAGAAAGTTAGGTTTCCTTGTTGAATGCCTTGAAAGATATCAAATTTTAGACGTCTACCAAACGTCTGGAAATCAACAACTTACGTTTTGCGTTCTAAAAGAGCCGGTTTTAGGAGCTAAAACACAGGGTTTTACACGCTAAAACCGGCTCTTTTAGCGTGTAAAACAGTAGGTATTGTAGAGCAAGGACTAAAATGAATAAAGGCGGCCTCTTGCGAGAACCGCCCTAATGAAAGGAGGAGTGGTACCTCTTGGAGTTGAACCAAGGACACATGGATTTTCAGTCCATTGCTCTACCACCTGAGCTAAGGTACC